>JGI20166J26741_11724696_pt1 | contig 10680 bp, 9 predicted proteins | sample TergutCu122P5_FD_26741 | JGI IMG/M metagenome (IMG submission 26741) | reverse complement strand
ACACGCACGCGCGCGCGCACACACACACACACACACACACACACACACACACACACACAATTTTATACAACCATCCTTCCCTAAGTTCACTCATTCCGCCTTAAAGATGAAGGCAGTGTGTTCTTCCAAACACCTACTACATTATATGCTCTCATATCCCAGAATAATGTGTATTAAATGTTAATCCACAATATGACACACAATGGTGTCAACAATTTCCTGGAAGATGGTACAACATACTCAGAATATTGACTAGGTGACATGCTGGACAATCTGGGATTCAAATCATGGCACAGGCAAGAGATTTCACTCTTCTCCAAGAAGATCGGGGGCAAACCCAGCCTCCTGTTAAATGGGTACAAGCGGCTCTTTCCTGGATGGTAAATGGCAGGGGCATGAAGCTGACCACAACACTTCCATCTAGTGTCAACAGTAACAATGAGTGCAGTCATACCTCCAGTCCTCCACGTGCCTTCATGATGTACAAAGGGTCTACTCTACTTTTACAACTAACTGCAATGGAAATACAACTGCACTGTAACAACCAACCTCTGCATTGGTGTGCCACTTGTAATGTCAATGTCTATAACCAGTGCCTCGGGATTAGAAGGCAGATAGCATCCCTCTTGAACTTGAATCTTTTTGAGTGCTTCCAGACAGGCTCGCTTCCGTTCAGCACCTACACAAACAACACATCACATCTAAAAATAGAACATGCTGCAGTTTTTCTGTTGCTGAACACAACTTTGTTATGCACTACTAACCTTTGGCATATGGTCTGATTTCTCCTGAAATGTTAGTAATTTTACTAAAGAAATCAAATTCTCGTTCAAAGAACTGTTTTGCTGGTCCAGACAGTGAGGACACAATGTCTTTTATCAGTGAGTCCAAAGTGTCAAAGAGGGCACCTGGAAGCAAAGAAAATGAACCAATGAGTACAAATTTTCAGCTCTCTCCACCTGAGACTGAGTAATTTAAGCCACATTTCTGTGAGGCAAACTTACACTTGATGGGTCAGTCTGACTTGGTAACTCGGCCTTCAACTCACACACCTCAGCGCACTCACAAGAAATGGCAATGTAGTGGAGGGACAGTGAAACTTTATCATTCAATACACAAACATATTTTACCTGCAGATTCAGAATTATGAATTTCACAAGGAATACAGTCAAATAAAAGAAGGCTCTCCAAGTAAAAAAGTAATTCTTTGATTCAAAACTTCGTTAATTGTGACAATCAAGCTGTCACAAACTTTCCTAAAGGAAAAACTCACTATCTTTTTGCTGCATTTCTTCATCAATGTACATGTTGGTCCGCATGTTCCAAATGAGCTGATGCGCAACAACTTGTGACTTCTGGGCAATATACTTGATGAATTCCGTCACATATCCCATCTGCAAATAGCAAAAGGAACACTGTAATTGCATTCAACAAACACACAAGGGATGATTCTTATGAACACAATTTATTTACTTAATATGACACTTCATGCAACTTTTACTGAGTTCAGTTCTTACTACATGGTTTGTGGAACTGCTTGCCACCTAAGACCTGGCTGTCATGATGCACAGTCACTGTAAAGAGTTTATTTATTTACTTATTTATTGTATATTCAAGAATGATGTCAGTAGCTCAGAACACACAGTGTCAAAGACAGGTCGATCAGTAAAAAATAATTTTAAAAGATGGGGAAGGCAACAGTCATGGCTTAATTTTAAGTACAAAGTTGGCATTGTCTGTGAGGACTGAACAACACCATGAATGCACATGAAGTTAGAATTAAAAACTCTGTATCTACTTGGTCATTAACAGCAATATTCTCATTTTGTCACAGCAGTTCCACGCGTAATTAAATGTTACTTTCTCTGGCACTTGTTTTTATCACAATGTACCATGGAAAAACACGTAGGCAGAATGGGGTAAAGGGGGTAATTACTCTAATTGAGTTAAAACAACAAAACAGTCCATCAAAAGTAAACAGTATGTAATTATGGACAAAAACACACATTTGAGAGAATGTAAAGCTAAATACCTTAGAAGATGAATTAATAAACACACACATGAAATATTTGTAATAATATTTATTGAGCATGGTCCTTGTTTCCCTAGGAACAATTTCCAATTAACTCTGGGTTGTCACAAATCTGTAACTTTATTGAGTCATTTATATTTTACTCTGTTTAGATATGAAGTACTTCGGACATATTTCACAAATGATAAAGACAAAACCAAAAATCAGGTTCTGAACAAGAAATTTGAACAATGCCCAAAAGGAAGACTGACGTTACCATAGGGCGATGGGGTTACAGACATATCACTCACACATACAGACAGACACTGGAAGAAAGGAAAAGGTACTTTGGGAAGACATACGTATATATATATATATATATATATACACACACACACATACATATACATATACACACATACATACATACAGAGGGGCTTAGTTATGTCATGACCTACACAAGTAAAAAAGTCTAAGAAGAAGAAGAATGAGGAAGAGGAGAAGGGAAGAAAGGAGAAATAAGAGGAGTCAGGAAGATGGAAGACAGGGCCACAAGGAGGGCAATCACGAGAAAGTTAAAGACGGAGGAGGAAGAGGAGGAGGAGGAGGACATGAAGGAAAAGCAATGTTGTTATTGAAGGGCAATAAACTACATGTAGACATGTCCAGAATTCCCACATCTGCATTTGCACTTCTCATAATCAGGACTATTAACACTTACTGTGTCATGTCTAAGAGACTGCACCAGCTGTGGTATGTAGAACAGAACAACATCAGCAGGGTAGTTACGTAGCACTCTGATGGCATACTGAGCTGTGATTTGATGAGGTGGGAACTGGCGAGAGAAGTACGCCAGAGCATTAATGGGAGACACTGGAGCCCAGGTCAGCATGTGCACCAACTGAAAGGGCACAGAAATGTACATCTTGTGTTAAAATAGAATTCCAAATTACCACTGTAGAATATAATACATTAGGGTGGGCACCACAGCAACCCTTGCACCTCATTCATTTCCAATCTTTTGTGCAACCCTTTGCTTAAGCATTCTGCAGCTACACACTTTGAAAACAGAGTGCAGTACCTTGCTGATGGAGATGTCAGCAAAGTCACCTGGTTTCAAATAATGTTTACTCAGGTGCCTAAAAGTTAATAAGGCCAGTGCTTCTCAGTCATAAAGAACATTTGAGGCTGTTTTGAGTGCCTGATTGCATACATCACACCCTGGACTGTCTACCAGACCCCATTACAGTACCAACGTAACTAGAGTTTGTTACCATAAATGTAAAATTACATCTACAGACAAAAAACATACATCTCTGCAGAATATACATATAAACTTAGTAAATTCTAATGGGTGCTAACTATGGTATATTACACTTAGCATTCAACTACTGGGTGTATTTCGACTTATACACTTTCTCTGTTCTAAAACTTATTATCAACTCCTACTGACAAAATGTGATCCTAAATGCTGACAAAAACTTTGCTGACTTTAGGTATACAGTGACTGAGTCAGCACTTGCCAACAAACTGAAGTGCACATGTTTGCACCCTGCATAAGGACGAAGAAAATGAGATACACATCCTCTTGAAATGTAAAGAAAAATAATAATGATGGGAAATTTTTTTAATAACAAATGGCTGAACATAAATGTAGAAACAATGTACAACAAAAGAACTAGTTGTTCCAAGATTAGAGAAATGAAAAACCTAACCAAAATTTTATACCAGACAAAATGAAAATGGGAAAACCAAGTAAAAAACCCATGCAAAGTTTAGAGGAGGAGTGGCATGAAGCATTTGATATGGAAATACTTTATTATATATAATAATACAGATTAGAATTGAATGTTCTACTTAACATATAAACAGGGTAAGATAAAAGACAGAGATTAGTAAGACAATATAATGATTTGTACTTATAACAACTTGGTGTTAGCTGACATGTCCAACCATACATGAACTTGAAGTTAAACAAATATATAGGTAGCCCTCAGTTTATGACTGTGTTTAGTTCCTGAAGGAACCGTTCCAAAAAAAAATAATCTGTGTAAAATGAACCTAGTTATATTAAAAAAGTCAATGGGAAGTTAACAAGTTACATTCCAAGCCCCTCTCAAAATTGACATAAGTACTAAAATAGTATTATATTTAAAGCACTGAAATACATGTTATAAATGGAAAAATGGCATTTTTATGAATATAAATCAATTAAATGTAACATAAAATAACCAAACTACATTTAATGGAATGCAAAAATTAAATTTTGTACATTTACTTTGATACGTTCAGAGCCCAGAACAAATGTTTTTTTAAGCACCACAGTAAGTCCCCCCCATTAATCTTTTTTGACTGTGACATAATGCAGACGGTTCACTTCTCGGATGAAGTCAATGGTTGAGCTTCTTCCCTTTTTTTCAAGAAAGCATGCAGTGTTGACTGTCCAGATTTCCTCCTCCTTTCTTTGAGAATATCAGAATAAGTGCCAACAGATGCCTTTACGCTCTTTTTTCACTTTTGTACTTTGCTCCCAATCATGGTCAATGTCACAGAGCTCATCAGTGAGGGTCTTTACAGCCGATGTGCCAGACCACTTATTTTCAAACATTTTAGACGAGACTCTTCATCTTTTTCTTTCTCCTCCTCCTCCTGTTGGCTTAGTTCTTTAGTCAAGTCTTCCAAACCTTCAGTGGAAACTAACATGCATGGCTATCCAGCAGCTCTGTTACTTCTTTAGCTGTAACCTCGTCCAATCCCGCCTCTTGCACCAGCCTGCTAATGTCTTCAACACTGTTCTCCACTGGCCCAAATCCTGTGAAGACATGCACAAATTATGGGAGAAGTTTGCACCACATTCCAATTCCAACAGTTCACTGACACTTCCTCCCAAACTGGGTTAATGTTATTAATGCCCTTCAAAATGTCAAATGAGCGCCAGTAATCCTTGAGTTTTGTCTGACCTGTCCAAAACTCTCATCATTTCCATGAAGGCTTGGCAGAAGTAATGTGCTTTAAGGGTTGCTATTACCCCCTCGTCCACTGGCTGCAAAGTGATGTGGTGTTTGATGGCACATAAACAACACTGTTATCCAGAGCTGTTCTGACTTCAGCAAGGTTTGCAGGATGGCCAGAGGCACTGTCCAAGAGAAGAAGTGTCTTGGCTGGCAACTCTTTCTCTTGACGCAAACAAAGCACAGTAGGGTAAAAATAGTTTGTGTACCAATCCAAGAAGACTTCTTGTGTAACCCAAGCCCACTTGTTCCATTTCCAGTAGACTGGCAATATGGCTTTGTTTAGGCCCTTGACAGCACATGGTGTCTGTGAGTGGTACACCAACATTTGTTCTACTTATAAAGTGCCAGAGACATTTTCATCCAGCAGAAGCATTAGCCCGTCTTTTGCAGCATTGACACCTGACACAGACTGCTCTTCACGGACAATGAGGCTTCACAGCGGCAATGTCTTCCAATAAAGCCTGGTCTTGTTAACATTAAAAATGAGATCAGCAGAACAATTACCCTCCTCTACAATGGCTTGAAACTCTGTAGGCCACCAAGGCACTTCATTGCACACTGCAGCAGATACTTCGAGATCTAAATTGCATGAACAAGCCCTTACTACCTAACAATTACTTACCACCGTCCTCTTATTCCTTAAGATTTTCAAAAAATGACTTTGCCTTATCAGTAATAACAGCTTTAGTCAACAAAATGTTTTCATGATTTAAGTCATCCACTCATAATGACAATAATTTATCCATTTTTTTTTTTTAAAGTTTACGTCTGTTATAACTCACTGGCATCACACTTACTATCATAACATGTTGCACTGACTGTTTTTTTTATCTGCATTTTTCATTAGATTACTCAAGTCAATGGAGCCAATTTCAGACTTCTACATGCACATAGGACATGTCTGACCATCTTCCATTCTACGAATTACCTCCATCATCTTTTCCATCCTGACAGATCTACGTGCCTTTTTCACAATCACTTGGCTTCACCACACTGCTCTTACTAGAATGGCGGTTGTTATTATAGTAATTCAATCACAAATTCAAACAACAAACACAGTGATACATACAAAGATTCATCATTATTAAGAAATATTAAGCTTAGTAATAAGCTTAGTAATATAGCTCAAATGGAAGTAATTCCAGTTTCTGAAGTAGAAGTAAAAACCATAATAATGTCCCTTAAACCAAAAAATTCAACAGGATACAATGGCATATCCAATAAAATCCTAAAACACTGCGTTCACTCTAACCAAAGCATTTGACTGCATCAACCAAACTATTCCTTTAAACAAGTTACATTATTATGGAATAAGAGGGAAATGCCATCGCTGGTTTAAATCTTACCTTGAAAATAAAAAACAGAGGGTATGTATATCACCACATATTCTAGAGCAAGAAAAATCTTCCAGCTGGGAAACAGTAGTCAATGGGGTCCCCCAGGGTTCAATCCTGGGACCCCTGCTTTTTATAATATAACTGAATGATTTACCATATGGATTACACCAAACAGCTAAACAAGTAATATATGCTGATGATACTACTGTTCTGTTAACGGCTAAAAATGGTGAAGAGTTAAAAACAAAATTAACTGTACATAAGATTACACGACAGGATGGTTCTCAGCAAATGGATTAGCTTGGAACATGGAGAAGACAAATATAATGAAATTTACTTCAAGTTATCACCAGAATGAAGCTTTCCAAATTATATACCAAAAAAAGATAATAACTGGAACAAACAATACAAAATGTTTAGGATCAGAACTTGACAAAAATATAAGCTGGAAGAACCATGTTCAAAAAATTATACCTAAATTAAGCAGTGCCTGTTTCCTGGTTAGAAGAATGAATCCATGTTGCAACTCAAATACTCTTAAAACGATTTACTTTGTTTACTTTCATACCATTATGGAATATGGTATCATATTCTGGGGAGTTTCAGTAGAAAGTAAAAGAATCTTCCATCAACAAAAAAGAATAATTAGAATTATGACAGGATCTACTTCAAGGATCTCATGTAGAACATTGTTCCAGAAATTGGAAATATTGACTCAGACTTCCAAATACATACTCTCTTCGATGAGATTCCTCTCGTCCAATTTGGATATTTTCACATTTAACACTTCAGTACATAATATAAATACTAGACTCAAATTAAAACTGCATAAACCAACAGCGAGACTTACAATGTACCAGAGGAGTGCCTATTGTAATAGCATAAATAAACTCCCAGATGATCTTGCAGAATTAGTATTAAATAAGAAACATTTCCTATTACAACTAAAAAAATATCTAACTGAAAAGCCCTTTTACTCATTAGAAGAGTACTTGAATGCATAACAGACCTATGATGAGAGGCCCAATAAGGCAATGCTTGGTATAAGACTACATAATTCATGAAATTATGTATTGATGTATACTGCAATATTTAATTTTTAATATTTTAAATGTATGTGTATATGTTTGTTTTGTGTGTATCTGTAATGTTTGTCAAATTTTGAAGACATGTTTCATATCTGAATGGCTTATAGGGAGCGATGAAATGAAATGCTATGTATGTATGTATGTATATATGTATGTAATCAACCTCATCCCTGACTGGCTGGACAGTAGACATGGATAGCTCTCATCTATGAATTGCTGTGCTATTTCTTTACGTCACATCCAGCATTTATATTTGCATACTTTTTACATTTTTATGTTTTTTTTTATACTTTTGGCTTTCTGGTTTCAAAACCATTGTTATGGCAAATTGTTGCACAACAAACCATCACAAACCGAGGGCTACCTGTATATAGCAAAATCCATTAATCTGACTCGCACAGGACCAGACAGGTGACAAATTATCAAATATCCCAGATTATCAGACAGTACCTACAATGACCTAAGTTCTTAGAGGGGACTTTTTATTAGTGCTCGTATATGGGAGCTGAAAACTAATTAGAGGATTATTCCACATGGATATCTCCTTCATCTGCTGGTCCAGGGACATCAGGGTCCTTTTCTGTGCTTTCTGGAGTCTTCACAGCTGCAGAAGTTGATAGAGTATGAGACAAAGAATGAGGCGATAACACTACAGTTCATGTACAGACACTCTTGGAGGTCTTTTGAACACAACACTGTGATCTGCCAGTTTCACTGATAAAGCTTTTTCTGGTAATAAGCAAAACTTCCAGTTCGTGGACTACTCTCAAGTGCTGGATTATCAGGATTTCTGGATTATATAAGACACAAGATTAAAGGGATTTTGCTTATTTAATTTGAATTGAAGTGCACAGATGCCTCCCTACTTTTGCAGCTGAGGAAAATAAATCCCATTTCTGTAACATTCTGTGCTGTTCAGAAGATTAAAGGAGGGATAAAATCCAGAAATTCAGCAATATTAAACTCAATCTTTGTACAAAGAATTTACATGGTACTGGACACAAATATCTGTGTATTTTCAATGCTACTGCACAGGACAGCACAGGCAATTTATAATGACTGGAGGTTGCATTAGCCGCCTAATTCAAAACATCATCCTCATATCTACGCAGAGAAAAGTAGAGAACATGCAAGTCTTGAGAAATGGTACAACATTCAGGCAATGAACTTTCCAGATGCAAAGTCTATAAAAGTATTAGGATTAAAGACAAGCTGACAGCACTATAAGAGAAGTACCTACCTCAGGAGCATCACTCAGCAATGTCTCTGTAGTAACAAGATAAGAAAGTGCCTGTGGCAGATCCGAAACTGCAGCTGGATTCAATCGTATTTGTGTTGACACTTCTTTAATAATACTCTCAGAATTTTTCAGCCTTAAACAAATAGACATTAAAACATACCAAATGTTAGCCTCATTTTATTACATTACAGGTACTGTCTCTTTCATCCAGAATGCTTGGGCCTTGGAGTTTTCTGTAAAAATAGCTTTTACATAATTTGAAGCACCATGACTAAAATCTAATAAAAATATTCAAAAACTATAAAACAAGTAAAAGCTTTCCTGTCTTCAAAATGAAGGTATCTTGGGTTTGCTAACATCATTACAAGCATCACCTGAGGAAATATGAGTACTATCAGGAGCTTCTGACTAAGATGGGAGAACTGGTGGGATTAAATGGCATTAATTTTAAAAACACCTGTTCTTGAACACAGCCAGTTTTTGAAGCGCTGTGTAAGGGCAAGTGAGGTACAGATCCCATACCAGAATATAAGTTTATGGTACACTATATAAGTACAGGTTCTATCACACCCTACCAATACATTAATTTTTGCTATAACTGACAACATGGCATTGCAAAGGAAACTCACTTTCATACTCTTCAGTATTGTACCAATAATAACACTAGCATGGTAGTAAGCAGGTTACTGCAACATACATGCCCCATAATGTATAGTCAAAAATTTTAAACAGCAATAAACTTTTGAAGACTTTTTCTGTTCTACCACTCAAAACAAATCTCAGTTTGGAGTTTTGTTATGCTCTTAATTAGACTGGTTGCTGTAATTTATAATTTCACAAATCCACCTCAGATTAAAATTCAACTGCCTCATACCTAGTTTAATTCTTTGCAGATGTTTTAGTCTAAGACTTATTTTTGTGAATAAAAATATCTGAAGCCCTAAAACTCATAAAAATGGCTTAATATGACATAGCAATCACAAAAAAACATTTACTAATCAAACTGTATGATATTTATGTAGCACTTTTACTATTAAATTGTACAGTTGCAAATTTAATGTAGTCTTTTCAGAATTAAAAGTAATAAAACACATCTGTTATTGGCCAATTTTCTGCCAACACCACCACCCACCCCCCCCCCCCCCCAAAAAAAAAAATCCAGGTTCCCTAGGTGACCAAAATTCCCACTTTGGCAAATGATCCAGACCATAAACAATTACTACACAAAATTTCTAATGTCTGTTAGAAGGGCAACAGTCAGTCAACTAAATGTTCTGTACAAAATCACAACCCTTCCAACAATGTACACACATTTTTACAATATTACATCATGTTTTATTTCAAGAACAAGGAAACATAAAAAGTAACTCAAAGAGTAAAAAAGAACTTACCTCATTGGCAAGAAAACAGCAAGTGCTGGGCTTATATCCCAAGCAAGACGGGCATAATCCCGCCACACACGCTCTGTGACTGTTTTAGCTCGCCATGCAGCAATGTTGTCTTCCCCTGGCACTTGCAAATCGGTATGCCCCAGGGGGTTGTGCCACGTTATCAAGAATTCTATTTCCACAGCCTAAACATTAACATCTCTTGTTACAGTAAGATCATATGCACATGTTTTACCTCTAAAACATCACTGATGATTCCAACAGAACTAAATATCATGAATGACAGGTGGACACAATAAATAAACGTGACATGGCTCCAAGTTCCTATTTGATCCGGCATGCTCCCAGGTCATATATCTGTCACACTTCAAATTTGTGGTTTCTCGCATAATCTGCAGCAGCACACTGTTATACAAGTTATACAGTTTACTTCCCCTACTCATAAAAGCAAACAACGATAACTCTGTTCCATACGAGTGCCTGTTTGGCTTGAGAATGCAGTTCTACGACCTTACCCAAGCTCATTTCTAATCTCCAACCAGCTAAACAACCATTGCTCAGTTCGAGATTCTAACAACGAAACTTGATCGGTTACAGTATTT
>JGI20166J26741_11724585_pt1 | contig 10681 bp, 8 predicted proteins | sample TergutCu122P5_FD_26741 | JGI IMG/M metagenome (IMG submission 26741) | reverse complement strand
ATTTCCTACATTCTGATATAACTGTTATTATTTTACATGGTCAGATACTTATTTTATACAATTGGAGACCTTACTTATCAATCACCCCTCGTATTATATGGCAGTAGTTCAGATTCTTTGGCTCTTGCACAGACTGGGAGCTGCTAGATGGTGATGTCATGCCAGACACAGATATGGACCTAGATGTCCCCACAGAGAACACTGCACAGCAGCAGCTGGACTTCTACAAGCTAAGCAGTGTCGACTATGACTTCACTAATGGTCAGTGCATCTGAGAATATTTATAACCACATTTCAGGTACATTGGTATCCCTGTGGCGGACCTCCTAATATCACTGCCCGTCCATATACCTGTAGCAACTTGAAAACCACCAAGCATTATCTTAATGAAATTTAACATTGGGCTATTTTATGAGAAAGTGTTGAGTCCCCTTCATTTTTGTTTAAAACTGGACAAACTTTACATACAGATGTACAGCGAACTCCTGGTCATCTGACTGTCAGTCTGCAGACCCACACATTAACCGATCTGCACCTTCAGAGTGATTATTGGAGTATGAATCCAAATTATTTGTATGCAAAAATGTGAATTTAACATGTAACATTTAGTTAACCTTGTACTTTAATGGGCGCCAGTAATGCATCCTGTGGAACTGCATTTACAAAGCGATAACAATTAGGCTGCTCTAGACCTAGTTAGGCCTATATGACACAGATCAAATTTGTTTAAGTGCCAGAACTCCCAACACATATTTAGTCTTAAAATATGTTTTAGGACTTACTGTGTTTTTCTGTATCAGAATTACACTATATGTGTGTGTTGTTTTATGCTGAAATGTGCTTAGGTTTGGTTATTTGGCTTTCTGACTGCACGTCTGTAGGCTAGGCCATGGGCTAGGAAGTGGACACCAAATAGGTGACTGACTGACTTTTCTGACCCACCCTTCCCCCTCATTAGATCAGATAACTGGGGGGGTTTCAGTTTATTTGCTCTCTGAAGATGGTGTGACTGCACCGAAACATGTGGGAGCTATTTTAATGTAAATTTTAATATTGTTTTTTTTTTTCAGACAATCACTTGTGCATTCATTGGTGAATAATAAACTTTGATAGTATCAAGATGCACGGTACAAATGTAAAAACTGCTGCAGCATATTTGGGCAGTGCCATTTGTGAATCTGGGCTGGATCACCACCTCTGTGGACGTTAGGTTTTTGTGGTTTTCCTCAGTTCCCCCAACTGGTTGTTGAGTTAGTTCATTGGATTAGGCCACCAGCACTTACTTCTGTAGGCCTTCACAATTCATCATTTACTGTTATACAGTCATTCATCACTCTTACTGACAGTGTTGGCAAATGAAGTCCCAGTAGGTATCAGTGACATGGAACTATACAGTTCAGGAAGAAGCATGGGATGGTACAGCCAGGGAACATAGCAGATATTTGAACCTCCAATTTTGCAGTATAAACACCAGAAGTATGCATTTTAACAAGATGCTGACAACTGTGACTTGTCCTTGTACTTATTTGGTACTGTACATAATGACAATGGGAAAGTCATAACAGAATTTTGATACTAAACCAAATACAGTAAATGCAGTGGTATCCATCATGGGATTACCTGGAAATCCCTGTTAACTGAAAGTTGACTCAGAGGTCCATTACATTTCACTATTCCATCAACTGGCCCCACGTAGCACCGACTGTGTTGTCTTATTTGCTTGTCGTTTTGATTATGTGTATGTATCATGTTACTTAAGTGGTGATGAAAAGGGAACAGAGAGCGTGGAGAGAGGGGAGAGCTGGACACGTCATCAAGTGGCAAAAAAAGGTTATATCTGTCCTTGAGATTGATAAGTACATTAAGCTACACATTGGGTATATAACAACCAATCCCAGTGAGCGTGTGTTCTTAGGCATAAATCTGCAGCAGCTTGCTTAACATGCTTACTGGGATTGCAGGTTCGAATCCCACCAGAGGCAGGGATGTCTGTCTCTTGTGAGTGTTGTGTGTTGTCAGGTAGAGGTCCCTGCAATGAGCTGATCACCTGACTAGAGGAGACCTATCGAATGTGGTGTGTCTGAGTGTGATCATGAAGCCTTGACAAAGAGAAGGCCCTGGAGGTGCTGTATATATAGAATTTTAACTGTAATTTTATATACTTTATTGTCTGCTATGAACATTTCAGTTTTTAGTTTGTATGGAGGGCTTACTACTTATTTAATGCTTGAGGGGAGGAACATTCCCCCTACCACATCTTTAGATTGCGCTGCCTATGATATCTATGTATGTATATATAAATATATATGATGCTTACCTCCATAGATCAATAAATCATTGTTGCATCTAGTTGATTCATCTATATTACTCCACAGGAATGTTGTCAGAAGATGGCGAATTTTACATCAGCAGTTCTGCCCGTCCATTTCAGTTCCCAGGTGGGAACAGTGATGTACTAACCAGCGGCAGTCAGTTCTTCCCCGGTCAGCTGTATCACATGAGCAGTAAATGCAAACCAGCAGACATCGCAGCGGACTTCGTGACGCCAGACAGTGGCATCATTGATGTCCCTTTGACAGACAAGCTCTCGGTTTTGGAAACTGGTCTAGACTGTTATGATGATGAAGTTGATACCAGTCCCTCTAGTATGTCTAGGTTTATTGTAAGTCTTAATGATCATCAGTTGAGTAGCCATAGTTCAGACAGGATCAAAGAAGTTGTGTGGGAAGATGAAGTTGACTGTGGTAAATATGGGGTGGATGAAACATCTCTATCACAAGGGACAGTTTCCGTGGAATCTGTGAAACTACAGGAGTTACCTTTTACGGATATATTGGAATTAGCAAAAACATCTGATCCCACCAACACATTGTTGAGTACAGCAGTTACAAATGAAATGAGTTTGGGTGCAAGGCCTGTTTCCAGTTGTGTAGGAGCCGATAAAGACAGTGAACCCACATCTCAGTCACCATCCTCACCCCTATCGCCATCAGGATTAGGAGAACTGCGACATACCAGGGATCGTTTGAAACTAGATTTGCCAGTCTCTAGTACAGCATTTGTTCTAGAGCCTCCTGCACTTGGGAAGAGGAGGTCTGTGGAAACAGTGAAAGGTGAAGCATCATTGCTGGACAGTGGGGAAGAAACAGAAGATAGCGGCATTGAGTCCAGCAATGGGGCTGTGACATCACTGACCCAGGAAGTGAAATCTCTTACAGAGGATACCAGAAAGACATAAATTTTGGACACTGTTACATAAAGTGAGTTAATAACTGACAGCGAAGTCACTTGTACTGAATAGCAGATCACAGGAATGTCAATTGTATTAGACAGTCTGTAATCATACAGACATTTTTGTGCGAAAAGGTATTTAGATTTAGTACAAGTTGAGAACTGTTGTAGCTGTTTCTTGCCCTAGCATTAATTAGTGCTAGATGTTGGAATTGGTTTGATCTCTGATGCAGATCCTGTTATACATGAATGGTTGGAGAGCTTTCACTAAGGAAACAAGCTAAGCACTCTGTACTGCAACTTTCTAAGCTACACGTGTAAAAGGGTAACACAGGTTTGGCTTTACTAGGCACTGCACACACTTATTGTCCTTTTAGCTAAATAAAAGGTAAAGTTAACACTAGAACAGGCCATGAAGGCATAGAAGGGGATTAGAGGTGTAGCTCTACTCTTTCTTTAACCTCGGCGCTAGATGGGGGTGGGTGGTCAATGCCACGATTGTGCTGCTTTACCCCATGGGAAGACCCTGTACCTGTTTTACAGGGGCTGGTTGGTCCCCATGGCTGGTCTGAATGTGTGCAGCAAAATCTGGCCCACACTGGGTTTCCAGCCCTTAGATTTCCAGCCCATAGCAAGTTGCTGTACTGACTACACTATCCCTGCCCCCTTTTAGCTATATACCGTAAAATGATGAACTGGGTTTTAACTTCAGTATGTCTACAACACTCATTTGCCTCCCCAGACTCTAAGCTCAGATTTCGCCTTATTATTTGACAACTTGTTGCTCCACTCATTTTCATGATACAACAGTTAGCTGAGGAAATGCAGTGTGCATATGAAATCAGCACTTCCCTCACATAATATAGCCTCTCAAATTATTGGTATTTTAAGGTTAGAATCTGCTTGGTTGTGCCACTGTCTAGGTTTGTGGGCAGGTACCATTATTTCAGAGGAACCAGCTGCCTCCATCTCTAGGGTAGATAAAGAACTCTGCTGGTTGGCAACAAAGCTTGGAGTTTTTGTGGCAGTGAGTTTGAAGATTAATCACATGTGATGCTGTATAGCCATGTAGATGTGTGCTGCATTTCAGAGGCACCAGCTTGTTTTAACAAGGTAGACGTTAGAGGCAGCTGGTTCTCTGCCAGACTGTGCAGCATCACATCCCTTGACTTCATAACTAGTAAGTTAGTAACTCAAAAGTCTGAGGGCAATGTTGAAGGGAAACACAATACATTGCACTATGTCAGTACAGAAACTCCCTGCAGCTATCTAGATCACGTTTCTCCAAGCCACTGCCTGCAGCCAGATTTGTGAATTATGAACATATGAGGGTGGGTCCAAAAGTTTCTGGCCTGACATACAAAAGCTGCACCAAATGGAAAATGCTGCTAGGGGTATGTAGCACCATGTTTGGTGAGCTTAATGTATCAATATCAGTATGTGCTGAAATAAAGGGAGACTATATTGAAAAATAGCAAAGTTGTTTTATTTCTGTCACCTTAAAAGGTTGGTCAGGCCGGAAACTTTTGGACCCTCCCTCGTACTATAAAAATTACACAGTAATATTGGCTGTTAAGTTTACCACTTTAAGAGCTGTTGCCCAAGACCGTGAGAGATGAAGAGCATTCTGTAAACCCTCTACACGTACCGGTAGCAGAGGTTCAACTAAGTGAAGAAGTGAAGTTTACCACTTACTGTCATTTACTGTCATCTTTGCATGTGCAGCCCACAAATCAGTCCAAAATAACAGCTCTGGCCCTTTGCCAAAAAATGTTTGGACATCTATGGCCCAGACCTTATAAGTTACGATATAGAATACAAGTTCTAATTAATGCTATATTAACAGTTACTTGAAGAATGTGCTGTACCCGATAGTGGAGGCAGCGAGTTACATTGAAATATTGATACTTAAGTACCAATTACATGATGTCGTATATCAGTGGCCCATAATTAACCCTCTAAAGATGAAATTTATGTGTTTTTTGTAATGACTTGGTGCATACCATACAGTAGACACACTTCACTTTGGTTATACAAAACCAATCTGTTAATGTTGCATAAGGCAAAAGTTGATGTTTGTTCTGAGATCCGTATGAAACACACAAGCACAATGCGAGCACCGTGTAGAATTGTTGAGTGGCACATAAAGTAACTGCTAAGCTGTAAAAGATTTAGTCTTAATGGTTAAGAACCTACCGGTCACTTGGAGCTGGAATTGTAATAATCTGTTGAACATGAGAAGAATCTGTTTGAGAACACCACACCATGGCCATGAATGTTAAAGAGTTCAGGGCAGTTAATTTAAAAATAAATTCAGTGGTGCTGAGACAACTGATGGTATGGACGTTGAGGAGTGATTACTCTTGATTGGTTTACGTCTCACCACACGACACTCCTTTGTGTGACATACTACCAACAGCCATCTCCTGTCTTGTTTTAATACTTGATGGTTATTTTCAAAATGTTGTTCTGTGCGCACTTGCATCCCTGTATCATGCGCCCTTTCTAAGGGGGGTGGAGGTCATGAAATCAAATAACTATGTGTGGAGGCATTGAAGAACATGGAATTTTAATGGTAGTAATTTCAGATACAACTCTGGTGGGGTTCCATTTATATGTTGTACATTTGTAATTCACAGTGTGGTGTTGCCTTGCAGTGTGTTGAAGTTACGGCTTTGTGTTCGTCCTGTAACAGTAAAAATGAAATAGGCATAATTTTAAACAAACCAGAATGTTGAAGTTCACAGAACCATTGGATGTGATGCTGTGTATTTTGTGTAAAAGGTATCCACATTTTGGAGGAACTTACTGTATACATCTTCTAAATCCCTCCTTACACTAATGATGGAGGCTTTAAGCTTCTTAAAAATGTAGGTAGCTGTCTATACCCAACTACATGGTGTCACATCTTGCCTCTTTCAGAACCTCAAACATGTGACAATACAGTATGTGATGTTGGACACAGTAAAAATATGTAAAATTCCTTGAATCCAAATGTGTTGAAAATTCTGGTTCATGTTTTTTGTATCTGGAAGACTGCCTTATTAGTTCCTGTGAGTCATATCCAGACACCAACCAGAGTGTGTTGCAGTACTGCCGTAGAATTATATTCAGCTTGGACACTGGCTACCTTTACAGTGACTTTTATTGGTTGTTCTCAGTCCGTCTAGGCACGTGCTGAGCTTCTCTTCTTGTAGGGTTTATTGTCTCACACTGTAATGGATTGGAATGGAACTTGGTTTAGGCAGACTACAATTGTTTCCTTCCACATCCTATCAAAATCATTTATGTTATCATTTATGTTATGAAGTATTGACAGATTCATAAAGAACTTCAATATTTGGAAGTGTAGGCAGTTTTATTGACTGAACAGACATTAGGCAGAGTGAATTAATTTGCAGTTTAAGCAGTGATCAGCAGTGATAAGACCTGGCAGCAACTGTCATACTATACTGACACTTAAACATAAGGGAGTTGAAATTGTATTTGTGTTTGTACAAGCTGACGTTCGAGTACTTACACCTTGCATTATTCCCGCCCACGGCAGCTTATTAATACGTAAGATGAACTCAGGCCGTAGGAATATTCTGATCCCAATGTAACACATATCATAAGTTTAGTACTGGCCAAGCTAGGGATCAGTGTAACATTGTTTGTGTCTTAAACTGATCAGTAGCTTGTCATCCATGTCAGTGCAGTAGTGTTTATATTGTACATTAAATAGTGTTCCTAAATATGTTCTGTAAATATTAGCCATTGTGGATTTGTCTTGTCTAGAATTTGTGTTCATTTTAGTGCAAGAGAGAGAGAATTTTATTTTGTTGCTGTGTTTTAGAGAATTCTGCATATGCAAAAGAAATGAAAGTGTGTTTGCTGTTGCAAGTGGTGGTTTGACTGTTGCTGTAGTTGCAGTAGGCAATCATTATGACCTTACCCAACCCCTAAATGGGTTATGGCATGAAGTCTTTACAGTTTGTAAGTGATGTGTTAATACCATTTTGTTAACATGATTATAGTTCATTGTTGCACCCTTTCTTGTTACGTTATTAAATCATTATTGACAGAAGAAATATTCAGCTATATACAACTTGACATTTACCTGTTGGATATGTAAGTAACACTCTGTGTTTCATCTGCATTTACATATTTTCTTGCGCATTTTCTCTTCAAAGTAGCCAGCAAATGAAAATTTAATTTAGCAATTTAATTTGAAAATGATGGGACAACGTGTGCTTGCATTCTGTAATATCACAATTATACTTACAATTGTAATGACAAGTGACATATTTAAGGACTGAAAATATGTGTTGTTGTCGCTTCAAACAAAAACAATCATGTTGATCTTAACATTGAATTTTTAGGATTTTGTTAATTTTATTTGAGGTGAAAATGCAGTGAATTCTAGTTATGAGACCATAACTACTAACTTTCCCAACTTGTAGATTTTCTTATACAAAATTCACAGTTCTTTTATATGCAGGGTTGGAATAACAGTATTATCCAATTATTTTGATAAGGTATTTCACATAGAATTAAACATTTGATTCATTTAGTACTTATAATTCTTTTAATTACTAATTTGTTAAAACATCCTGATTCATTTGCTGTGTTCATGGCATGCCCTTTTCTAGTGGTGTGTGGATATTCCAAGTTGTCCCTACGCTTTCCTTATAATCAGTAACTCCATCTGTGTGATACATCCTGCACCACCTTTTCAAATTACACATTTGTTATTCATTTAAGAGTAAATACACTAATTACTGTTTATCTTCAGAGTGTGATTAGTGACCGAAACTTTTAACGTCATCCTAGTGGCTGCGTTGTCTGTGGTACAAGTGGTCTGGCGTGACTTAAAATTGAAACTGTGTTTAAATTACACTCAGGGCATGGATGTTTGTATATTTATTTTATGTTTACTTCTCCTGTGACAGTGTAGAATTCATGGACTAATTCCTCATGAAAGGAACCCCATCAGATATTCAAAATATTCAGTTTTTCAGAGCTATTCCTGAATCACATCAAGCTGAAGGTCATAACATGTGAAAGCTGAACGTCAGTGTAGTAACTGATTAAAGTTTATGGACACAAATTGTTTCTGTATGTGAGTGTTAACTGATTATTATATTTTCTTATTAGCTTTATTAACAGCGTCTGTATTTCTTAGTCATAGTGTGGTGCTTACTAAGGGGTACATTGCAATAGTGATGCACTCCTTGTCTTAGAAAATAAAGCCGTCCAATTGCAGGTGCTGGGTACAGTGGTGGGGAGGTTATCTGCAGCATTGTTGATGTTTTTGTAACTGCCAGGTCATACATAATATCATCATGTTATGCTGAGTCATCATAGATGAAATGTGAACAGAACTTCAGTATGGTAAATCTAATTTTGCATCAAATTGCTGATTCTTCAAGATTTGTAGCAAAAACTACAATTATGTGCAGATAGTTGTATTCCTATCACTTCATTGTTACCTTGTGCAGGTCAGCTGAAAACTACTGTCTTCTGTGATGCCATTCTATGTTATTTGGTAGAGAGGTACCAGCAGTTTGAATAGAGCTACTGCCTCCATTTTCTGGGTGGAGTAGGATGATGTCGGCAACATGTTCTTCACACACACATTGGTACCTGTCTATCACACTAGTTGGCAGCACATCCCAGAAGACAGCTGTGTTTGTAAGTCACTGCTGTGAGGTCATTAAATCTGACCAAATTTACTTCTCATGAAAAGTGTTGGCCACACAGAATTTGTATTAGCATGCTAGAATGCTGACATTGAAGATAGTTGTTGTGTACATAAAATTCAAAGAAAAATGTTGATGACATTTTGATCAGTTACTTTCTTACATCTGAAAACTGATAAAAAGTATACAGGGTGCTTAAGGGAGAATCTGCCACACTCATATTATGCATGTTAAATTATACTGATATAACCAAAAATACTTATATCTAAAGGTGAACAGTCTCAGAGATAATGGTGAGAGGAGTTTTAAAGAATGAGCTGTTACACATTTATTGTTTACCAAATGCATATTAAAACCAGGAGGAATTAGTAGTTTCTGTAACGTTAAAACCTGTACGTAACATCTAATTAACAAGTGAGTGGCATAAATACTCTAACCGAGCTAAAAAACTCGTACTAGTTTCACAAAAGTCATCGTTACCATTTCAAGTAATTTACATAGCACACATTCGCTGCTGCTGGGTTTGAGTCTTAGCTCAAGGACACACCAGACAAGTGTATGGAAAATGTGTCACACTAAGTGAGCACAGTACATGGAACTGCAAAAACACCACATGTTTCTTGCTAAGTATCTGCATAAACTGTCAGTGTCAGATGCAGGTATGTTTGATTACAGTGATGTAATTTAACCTAAGGAACGTTCTCCCGAAGAGTGGCAGATTCCCCCTGAAATACCCTGCAGAATGTCCTAATTAACAGTTAAGTAAGAATAAGTTGGTAAATTAATACTTAACCTGTTATTTTGGGAAAAGTTGATATAGCTTCTGTACATTGTCAAAGTTGCAAGATGCGGATAAATCAATTGACTTTTTGCAAGATTTGAGGTTCTCATAGCGGTGGTGAGGAAGATTCAAGTCTTCTGGAGTTCTGCACTATGTTGACTGGTAAACCATTACCAATATTTCAGAGAAGTTCAATGCTTCTGAAAAACTGGTGTTTACTATTGAACATGATGTAACATCCCAGAAGACTTGAGTTTTCAAGTGACTGTTAATCAACAGATATTGTAGTCTATCTTCCACTACTTTACTTTTATTGTGATTTGTTTAGACTTGTTGAGACTAGGAGTAAAGGTAATGCAAGGTATGTTTCAATAAACAGAACTTTATTATTTCTAGAGTGAAAAATGTCAGTATTCTTTGGCATTCCCTAACTGTTCAATAGTAATTAGTAATTTCAACTGATGATTGGTGAAACTGTCAACAATTAGTGTACCGCTAATAATGTGTGGGGGTCAGAGTGAAAATATGTTTATATGGTTACATAATTTGTAACAGACAACCCTCACTGTGATTATATCAGGGGCATTTGTCACAAAGCAATTATCATGTTTCCAGTGCTGAAGCTAAACCTCAGCAACCACAAATTTAAAGATGATCGTGCGGTGACAGTGGTGGGACATAATGCATGATAATTGAGGATGCGTATTTCTGTCAACAGGGAATAGAAAAGCTCATTCCATGATGTGATAAGGGGCTCGGTTGTGGTGGAACTAAGAGATAAAAATAGGTGATAGCAGTGATGTTTAATCTGAAGTGTTCTCATTAGAGTTGAAAGTAGAGTACTCAAAATATAAGTGTTATAAATTTATTTTCTGACTGGCCCTCTTAACTTCTTTCCCCTTCTTTTTTCTTTTCTTTTTCTTTTTCTTCTTCATCTTCTTCTCCTTCTCCTTCTCCTTCTTCTCCTCCTTCTCCTCCTCCTCCCCTC
>JGI20166J26741_11724474_pt1 | contig 10681 bp, 7 predicted proteins | sample TergutCu122P5_FD_26741 | JGI IMG/M metagenome (IMG submission 26741) | reverse complement strand
GACGTGACCGCCCCGGCCAGGGACGTGACGTGCGGCGTGCCCGGCCGTGGATCGGGATTGAGATCGAAGACCGGCGACAGCCGCCAACCTGCCCGTGCCCGGACGACACCATGATTGCGCAGGTGGTCGTCGGTGTTGTTGATGGCGATGCCGAAGGCGATCCGCCGCCACAGTTCCCGCAGATCCCGCCGGGGCTCGGCGCTCAGGATGGCCAACCGCTCGGCTATGTCCAGGTAGTCCCGGTGATCGCCGTCGTCCGCCTCGCACACTGTCATGGCGCTGAGATACCCGACGCGGTGCCCTTCGGGCGTCCGATCGAACCGGTCGGTCAGAAGAACCGCCGAACCGTCGCTATCGACCAGCCGGCGTCGGGGAACCTCGATCCCAGCGGCCGCGGCCAGATCCAGAGCCGTCTTCTCCCACGCCATGACGTTCCACTCATCGTGGCGGTGGGAGAACTTGGCCACCATGAGTCGGTCGCCGTCGCGGACCGTCGCCTTGGGGCGGGCGCCGCCCAGCGAGGCGCTGCCCAGATCGAGCAGGGTCTTCACAGCCGCCTCGCCCTGGCTGTCGTCCGACGCCAGACTGCGGGCGGCCGCCACCAGAGCCGGCAGCGCCACGGTCTTGGGGATGTCCTCGCCGGCGTGTTCGAACGGCCCGTCGTCGGAACACTTGAACCGCAAGGCCCCGTGACGGGAGGCGTCGCTCACTCCCAGGAGGTAGTCCAGCTCGCCCAGCGAACGCAGCGGCTGGCCGGTCGAGCGAGCCTTGGCGACGGCCCGCCGACTGATCAGGTTCCGCCCCCAACGATCCGGCGCGGCGTCCCGAAAAGCCCGTGGCAACGGCCCCGACACGGGCCAGGCGCCCCGATTCAGGGGTAACGCCGGGTCGACCGGATAAGCCCCGGGACGGTCGACGTAACTGTCGTCGTAGGCGAACGCACTGACCGACCTCCCCCGGCGTGACTCGGCGAACAACTGACCGGCCCGGACGGGGTGGCCGTCCAGATCGACGAAGACGAAAACTCTCATCGCCGCACCCGCTGGGGCAAGGCCTGATCCGCTCGGGCCCGACCGAAATCGGTCTCATAGGGGTCGGTGGCATCGATCAAACGATCCAGCTGGCCCAGCGCCTGAACCACCGACAGGACAGCCGCCCAACTGACCCCACCGTCGCCGTGCTCGATCCGGGCCAAGGTGCCACGCGCGATGCCGGCCCGCTCGGCCACCTGGACCGCCGTCAGGCCGAGCAACTTGCGCCACGTCGTCAGCTGCTGGCCGATGGTTGCGGCAGTCTCGACAACCCGCCGGCTGGTTGGACGGGACACCATGACGCACCTTTCGCTAGAGCCACTAGCTTAGACACAAATCCCCGTAGTGCCCAATATTGCGGTCATTAAGTCTCACCGAACTCCGCCACCATAGCGCCATGCCGCCGCGCCGAGACGACCGGTTTCCACGGCCGCCGCATCGACTGCCTGCGGACGTCATGCCGCCGCGCCGAGACGACCGGTTTCCACGGCCGCCGCATCGACTGCCTGCGGACGTCATGCCGCCGCGCCGGGACGACCGCCTGGCCACCAAGATGAGTAGGCCTTGAGATGCCTACCGGAAGTGCCTACCATGACCCCATGGCTCCCGTGAGTACCATCAAGCTGCCGACGGCGACGCGCGACCGCCTGCGCGCCCAGGCCCAGCGTGAACAGGTCACCCAGTCGGCGCTGGTCGCCACCATGCTCGAGGAGCGTGAGGCGGCCCAGTTCTGGGTGGCCCTGGCGGCGGCGCCACCGCCGACGGACGCGGAACTGGACGAGGTCGACGCCGCGTTCGTGGCCACCGCCGACGATGGCGGCACCCCGTGAACGTCGGTCGGGGAGATGTCGTCTGGGTCAGCCTCGACCCCACTATCGGTCACGAGCCAGCCGGCCATCGGCCCTACCTCGTGCTGTCCGACGAGCGCCTGCACAGCGCCCGCCGCATCGTCATCGCCGTGCCGCTGACGACGCGACCCCACCCCATCCCCACCCACTATGAGATCGACGCCGGCTCGTACGCCCTGTGCGAGCAACCCAAGTCCTTCTCCGACCGGCGCATCACCAAGGTCGAGCACCGGGCCTACGACGTGGCCCCCGTGCGCGCCCTCATCAACCGCCTGATCGGCGGCTAGCGTGGGTCAGAACGCTGTTCCGACCGGGGGGAGTCGGGAGGTCGCCCGCACGGCGTTCATCGGGCGGGACATGGTCTTGACGCAGGCTCCTGGGCCTCCAGCGCGGGTTCTACTATGCCTGACGCGCGCTTCCTACTGTACCTGGCGCGCACCGCGTGATCGTCGAGACCCGACCCCTGCTGACGCCGCCGGCCGCAACCCGGCCGGGTGGGATCTGGCGGAGTCGCGGCGGCCGAACTCGTGTCGCGCCCCCATCACGGCCCCAGGACCGACAGGGGCACCACGTGAACGCCGTCGGGACGCGTGTAGGCCACCCCGTCCGCCGTCACGAGGGCGAGGAATTGCGGCGGCGTGGTCATACGCCCGGCGATGGCCACGAGGTTGGCGGCCGCCGCGTCGAGCACGGCCGGGATCTGGGCCAGCTTGACCTCGATCCCCGCCCAGCGGCGGCCCTTCACCACCACGAGGTCGATCTCCTTGCCGCGCGAGTCCTGAAAGGCGGCGACCTCGAAGCCCCCGGCCTGCGCGTAGACGCTGACGTCCCGGAAAGCCAACGACTCGAAGACCTGGCCGAACGCCTCGTGATCGTTCAGGAGATCCTCCGGGCCGGCGCCCATGGCCGCGACCGCCAAGGAAGGATCGACCAGGTGACGCTTGGGCGCCTTGCGGGCCGCGGCCGCCGAGCGCAGGTGACCTCCCCAGGCCGGCTGTTCGACCACCACCCACAACCGGATCAAGGCGTCCAGATATCGGGTCGCCGTCGTCGGGTCGACCGACGCGCCGAAGGCCGCCGTGTCGGCCTGGAGAGTCCGGCGGGAGACGTAGGTGGCGGTGTTGCGGCCGACGGCGCTGAGCAGCGCCTCGACCTTCCGCGGGTCACGCCGGACGCCGTCGAGCGTCACGATGTCCGCCGCAGCGATCGTGCGCAGGTAGGCAGCGTTGAGATCTTGGGCCGCCTCGGTGGTCAGACCCAGATGCGACGGCCAACCGCCCCGGCAGGCCGCCTCGGCCATCTGCGGCAGCCGGTGTGGCTCCCCCGCCGAGACCACTCGGCCGCCCGCCCACAGCTCCCGCAAGGAAACCTTGGCCTCCCCCGCTCCCGACTCGGCCAGGGTCATCGGTCGCATGGTGAGGCGGATCAGCCGCATGGCCCCGCTGTGACGGGTCTGATCGTCCGCCGGAGTGGCCGAGCCCGTGAGAATGAACTGCCCCGCGGCGCCCCGGTCGTCGACCTCGCCCCGGACCGCGTTCCAGACGTCGGGCACCAACTGCCACTCGTCGATCAGCCGGGGCACCGGCCCGGGCAGGAGCACGGCCGGATCCGCCAGCCCGGCGGTGCGCTGGGAGCGGTCCCGATCCAGGCGGACGGCGCTGGCCGCCAGCCGCAGCGCGGTGGTCGTCTTGCCACAGGCCTTGGCCCCTTCGATGACGACGGCCCCGGCGGCTCCGAGAAGGCGGGAGACCTGCGCCTCGATGAGGCGGGGACGATAGGAGGCGGACGTGGTCTGCATGACGTGATGGTACCAGATCCGTGTAATTCACCGATTACAGTCGGCCTTTTTCTCCGATCACGCTCGTGCAAAGCCCCCCGCGCTGCCACCGGATGGCGCTCACTTCGGCGCTGAGTCAGGCAACGGTCCGACCGCTGTCAGGCCGTGATCGCGTGGGTGTGCCGGACGAATGGCTCCGGGCGGTCATCGACGGGAATGTCAGTCCGCGATCGCGTGGATGTCCCACCCGGCGGCCAAAGCGTTGGACGAGTTGCTCATTTCCGTCCGCCATCGCGCGCCCGTCCCGGACCGGGTCGGGCGTCACGAATCGCTTCGTCCCCTCAGTCGGCCGTCACGGGGGCGCTCTTGGGGGCGCCCTCCCGGCGTTGGCCGTCCGACAGCGCCTGGCGCTCCAGGGCCAGGGCCACCTCGGAGATGATCGTCTGGAGGAAGAACCGGCTGTAGGTGCTGGGCCGGGTGCGCTCGCAGGAGACGCCGATGACGCCCAACGCCTTGTCCCGGGACACCACGGGCAGGTAGAGGGCGCCCGCCCCGGCCAGGGTGTCGGTGCCGTCGCCGGCCTGTTTCCGGTTGACGAAGGCCCAGTGGGCGACGGCCCGCTCGTCGTCGCCCACAAGGAAGTCGGGGTGTTCGTCCGGCGCCCGCGCCAGATGGGGCGGGGCCGCGAAATCGGTGTAGAAAACGACCGAGCGGCCGAACAGCCGGACAATGTAATCGGTGGCCAGCCGCACGATGCTGTCCGTGCCTTGGGTCACCAGCAATTCCTGGCTGATCTCGTACAGCACCGCCGTCCGCCGCTCCCGCTTGACCGCCAGCTTGGCCTGCGTCCTCAGGCGCACGGTCAGCGCGCTCGTGATCAGAGCGATCAACAACATGATGAGAAAACTCAGGGGATAATCGGGGCCGATGGCGCTGAAAGTCAACACGGGAGTGGTGAAGAAAAAATTGAAGGCCAAGACGCTGGCCACCGAGGCGACGACGCCGTAAACATAACCCTGCGTCACCCGCGACACCACGAGCACCGACAAAATATAGACCATGATGATGTCCTGATCGCCGATGTCGAGCGATCCCAGGCCGTAGAGCGATTTCAGCCCGTACGACAGCAGCGTCGCGGCGACCAGCAGGGCCAGCGTCTTGACAGCGTCGAGGCCGGAGAGACTGAGGCCCCAATCCTGGGGCGACCGGGTCGGCCGAGGCTTCTGCCGCGAGGTCGGGCGGGGCGGCGAGTCGTCGGCGATGAGGTGGATTTCGACGCCGGGCAGCAATTCGACCAAACGGTCCACGAAATTGGCCCGGAACAGGCGGCGCCGGCCCCGGCCCAAGACGATGTTCGTGATGCCCGCCAGCTTGGCGTATTCGGCGATGACGCCGGGCACATCGACCCCGCTCAGCGTCACCACCTCGGCGCCCAGCTTCTCGGCCAAGTCGATGTTGGCCCGCTTGGCCCGCCGCTGGGACTCGGGGAGCAACTCTTGGTCGCGCTCCTCGACGTAGACCGCGACCCAGGGGACGACCAGCGCGTTGGCCAGCCGCGCCGTCCAGCGGATGCACTTGGCCGAGACCGGCGACGAGCCGACGTAGACCAGCAGCGCGGCACTGGCCCTCTTGTCCGGCCAGTGCCGCTCGGCCTGGTTCTCGTGACTGATCCGGCCGGCCGCCTCGCGGATGGCCGTCTCCCGCAGAATGCCGAGGTTCTCCTTGGTGAAGAAATGCTCCGTCGCCACGCTGACCCGGTCAGGGCGGTACACCTTGCCCTCGGCCAGCCGCAGCAGCAATTCGTCGGGCTCGATGTCGATGATTTTCAAGAGGTCGGCGTGGTCGAAGAGGTAATCCGGCACCGTTTCGCGGACCGGCGCCCGCGTGGCCTCGCTGACGAAATCGTTGAGGCTTTCGAGGTGCTGGACGTTGACCGTGGTGTGAACGTCGATGCCGGCTTGGAGTAATTCCTCGACGTCTTGGTAGCGCTTCTTGTTGCGCCCGCCGACGGCGTTAGTGTGGGCTAATTCGTCGACCAGGATGAGCGCCGGGTGGCGTTCCAAGGCGGCGTCGAGGTCGAATTCGCTCAATTCCAGGCCGCGGTACTCGACGGTCCTGGGCGGCAGCACGGGCAAACCCTCCAACAGGCGCAGGGTTTCGGGCCGGGTGTGCGGCTCGACATAGCCGACGACCACGTCGACGCCGGCCGCGAGTTGCTCGTGGGCCTCCTCCAGCATGGCGAAGGTCTTGCCGACGCCGGCCGCATAACCGAAGAAGATCTTCAGCCGGCCGCGCTTCGAATTCTCCTGGTTGAGGGCGGCCAGCAACTCCTCCGGGTTGGGCCGGGAATCCTCCGCCGTCATCGGGTCACCCCCCAGAAATCCTTGGCCGAGAATTGGCCATCGTGTAATCCCCCAGCCGGGCCGGCGCGGCCCGTGGGTGGCCGAAGCGACACTAGAGTCTGCCGTCCAGGGCCAGATTGACCAGCAGGACGTTGACGGTCGGCTCGCCCAGCAGGCCCAAGAACCGGCCCGTCGTGTAGCGGGCGATGACCGCCCGCACCGCCTCCGGAGTCAGACCCCGGGCGGCGGCGATGCGGGCCACCTGGTACTCGGCCGCCGCCGGCGTGATGCGCGGGTCGACGCCGCTGCCGGAGGCGGTCACGAGGTCCATCGGGATCGGCGCGGTGTTGGTCGGGTCGAAGGCGTGCCACCAGGCCACGCGCTGCGCGACGAGCCGGGCCTGCTCGGGCGAGGTCGGGGACCAGTTGGTGGCGCCCTGGGGCCGACCGATCAGGTACTGGGGCGCGCTGAATTCCTGGCCGATCAGCGCCGAGCCGTACGTCCGCGTGGTGCCGTCGGCCAGCGTCACCGTCACCAGGGAGCCGTTGGCCCGCCCGGGAAAGGCCAGTTGCCCGATCCCGGTGACGACGGCGGTGTAGAGCAAGCCCGTGACGACCGTCAGGGCCAGCAGGCCCACGACCGCCGGGCGCCACTGCCTCAGTTGCTGGACCAGTCGTCGCATCCCTGGCCTCCCTTCTGCCTTGCGCCCGAGTCCGCGTCCCCCGCGGCCGGGCCGATCAGCGCTCGTCGTCGCATCGCTCGCCCACCTTCTGCCTTCCGCCCGAGCCCGCGTCACCCGCGGCCGGGGCTTCTTGGCGCAGTCGCCCCATCGCTCAGCCCACCCCGCAGGCCGTCAAGACGACGTCGATGAGCTTGAGCGCCACGAAGGGGGCCACCAGGCCGCCCAGCCCGTAGACCAACAGGTTGTGGCGCAGCAGTTTCCCGGCCGGCAGCTCCCGATACCTGACTCCCCGCAACGCCAAGGGGATCAGGGCCACGATGATGAGCGCGTTGTAGATGACAGCCGAAAGGATGGCGCTGGTCTGGCTGGTCAGCCGCATGACGTTGAGCACGGCCAGCCCGGGGAAGATGCCGACGAACAACACCGGGATGAGGGCGAAGTACTTCGCCACGTCGTTGGCCACGGAGAACGTCGTCAGGGCCCCGCGCGTCATCAGCAGTTGCTTGCCGATGCGGACGATGTCGATCAGCTTGGTCGGGCTCGAATCGAGGTCGACCATGTTGCCGGCCTCCTTGGCCGCCTGCGTGCCGGAGTTCATCGCCACGGCGACGTCGGCCTGGGCCAGAGCCGGCGCGTCGTTGGTGCCGTCGCCGGTCATCGCCACGAGGTGGCCCTTGGCCTGGTAGTCGCGGATCAGGTCGAGCTTGGCCGCCGGCGTGGCCTCGGCCAGGAAGTCGTCGACGCCGGCCTCGGCGGCGATGGTGGCGGCCGTCATCGGGTTGTCGCCGGTGATCATGATGGTCGTGATGCCCATCCGCCGCAGATCCTCGAAGCGCTCCTTGACGCCGTTCTTGACGATGTCCTTGAGGTGGATGACGCCCAAGACCCGCCCGTTCTTGGCCACCACCAACGGCGTGCCGCCCTCGTCGGCCACGTGCTCGACAAGCCGGTCGCACTCGGCCGGATAGTCCCCCCCGGCCGCCTCGACGTAGGCCTTGACCGCGTCGGCCGCCCCCTTGCGGACTTCGCCGTCGCGGTAGTCGAGGCCGCTCATGCGCGTGGTGGCGGAGAACGCGATGAAGGTGGCGTCGAGTTGGCCCAGGTCCCGCCCGCGCAGGCCGAAGCGGTCCTTGGCGAAGACCACGATGCTGCGGCCCTCGGCGGTCTCGTCGGCCAGCGACGACAGTTGGGCGGCGTCGGCCAACTCCGCGGTGGTCACCCCGGGCAGCGGCAGGAAGGCGCTGGCCTGGCGGTTGCCCAGCGTGATCGTGCCGGTCTTGTCCAGCAGCAGGACGTCGACGTCGCCGGCCGCCTCGATCGCCCGGCCGCTCAGCGCCAAGACGTTGGCCTGGTTGAGCCGGCTCAGGCCGGCGATGCCGATGCTGGACAGCAGCGCGCCGATGGTGGTCGGCGCCAGGCAGACGAGCAGGGCCACGACGTTGGTGACGGAGACGGCCGACCCGGCGCCCACGTGGCGGGAGACGAAACGCGAATACGGCAGCAACGTGGCGGCCACGACCAGGAAAATGATCGTCAGCGCCACCAGCAACGTTTCGAGGGCGATCTCGTTGGGGGTCTTGCGCCGCGAGGCGCCCTCGACCATGGCGATCATCTTGTCGAGGAAGCTCTCGCCGGCCTCCGCCGTGACCTCGACGACCAGCCAGTCGGAGACGACCAGCGTGCCCCCCGTGACGGCGCTGCGGTCGCCGCCCGACTCGCGGATGACCGGGGCCGACTCCCCCGTGATGGCGGATTCGTCGACCGAGGCGGCGCCCTCGATGACTTCGCCGTCCATGGGGATTTGGTCGCCCGCCGCGACGACAACGATGTCGCCTTTCTTGAGACTGTGGGAGCGCACTTCGGTGAAATGCTCGCGGTCCAAAGCGGAGACGAGTTTCTTGGCGATCACGTCGCGGCGGGCCCCGCGCAAACTGTCGGCCTGGGCCCGGCCCCGGCTTTCGGCGATGGCCTCGGCGAAATTCGCGAACACGACCGTGAACCACAAGATGGCGGCGATGGCCAGCGTGTAACCGGCGCTGGCGTCGCTGACGCCGAAGAAACTCAAGACCCACAAAGCGGTCAGCAGGATCGCCCCGACGTAGACGACGAGCATCACGGGGTTGCGGACTTGGGTGTGGGGCGCCAGTTTGCGCAGGGATTGGCCCAGGGCATCGGTCAGGAGCGCTGTCTTCACCGGTCGGGCCTCACCGCGTGAAGAAATCGGCCAGCGGGCCGAGGGCCAGGGCGGGCAGGAAACTGAGGGCGCCGACCACCACGATGACGCCGGCCAGCAAGCCCGTGAACAGTCCGCCGGTGGTCGAGAGCGTGCCCTCGCCGGCGGCCACGGCCTTCTTCCCCGCCAAGTGGCCGGCCAGATAGAGCGCGGCCACCAGCGGGATGAAGCGGGCGGCCAACATGACCAGCCCGCCGACGATATTGGTGAACGGGGTGTCGGCGGCCAGGCCAGCGAAGGCGCTGCCGTTGTTGTTGGCCATCGACGTGAAGGCGTACAGCAGCTCGGAGAAGCCCCGGGCGCCGCTGTTGTGGACCCAGCCGGAGGCCCCCGGCATCATCACGGCGGCGGCCGTCCCCAGCAGGGTCAACAGGGGCGGCGCCAGGATCATCAGGCAGACCATTCTCATGTCGAACGGCTCGATCTTCTTGCCCAGGTATTCGGGCGTCCGGCCGACCATCAGTCCGGCCAGGAAAACCGTCAGCACGACGAAGGCGATCATCCCGTAGAGCCCGGAGCCGACGCCGCCGAAGACGACCTCGCCCAGCTGCATGAGGAACATCGCCACCAGCCCGCCCAGCGCCGTGAAACTGTCGAGCATCCCGTTGACCGAGCCGTTCGAGGCGGCCGTCGTGGCGGTCGCCCAGAGCGAGCTGGCCCCGACCCCGTGGACGACTTCCTTGCCCTCCAGGCTGCCGGAGGGCGCCACGCCGGCGAAGGCCGGCCCGAGCAACTGCTCGCTGGCCGTCAGGCCGGCCAGGGCGGCGACGAACAGGACCAGCATGACGATCAGGAGGCTGCGGCCCTGGCGCTTGTCGCCGACGGCCCGGCCGAAGGCGAAGCAGAGCGCCGCCGGGATCAAGACCAAGGACAGCATTTCGACGAAATTGCTCAGCGCGGTCGGGTTCTCCAGCGGGAACGCCGAATTCGCCCCGAAAAAGCCGCCGCCGTTGGTGCCCAATTGCTTGATGGCGACCTGGCTGGCGGCCGGGCCCAACGGAACGGTCGAGGACTCGCCCGACCACGTCGTGAAAGGCTGCGCCGGGGCCAGCGACTGCACCACGCCCTGGGAGAGCAGCACAATCGCCGAAATCAGCGATAACGGCAGCAAGACGTACAACGTGACCCGAGTCAGATCGACCCAGAAATTCCCGAGGGTTCCCGGCGGTGACACGGTGGCGGGGCGACCGTCCTCCGCCGCCCGGCTCTGCCGGCCCGGCCCCGGCCCCTGGCCCCGCTCGCGCGAATCGTCGGCGCTGGGCTGGCCGTGCCGCCCACGATGAGGCCCCCGGCTCCCCTGGCGCGAGGCGTCGGTCCCGGCGGCGGTCGGCGTCGGCGAAGACGAGTCCGACCGACGGACGAAACCGCGGATCAGGGCGAACAAGACGGCGATGCCGACCGCGGCCGAGACGAAGTTCTGCACGGTCAGCCCCAGCGCCTGGGTCAGGTAGGACAGGGTCGTCTCGCCGGCGTAGGCCTGCCAGTTCGTGTTGGTGACGAAACTGGCCGCCGTGTTGAACGCCAGATCCGGGCTCGGCGGGCCCAGGCCCTGCGGTTTGCCGGGCAAATGGCCCTGGGCCAATTGCAAGGCGAACAGCGCGACGAGGCCGACCAGGCTGAAGGAGATGACCGACCAGGCATAGCGCCGGGCGGTCATGTCGGCGGTCGGGTCGACGCCCATCGCCCGATAGATGAGATTCTCCAGCGGTCGCCCCAGCCGGGTCCAGAAACCGGCGGTCCCGGCCATCACGTGAAAGATATAAATCCC
>JGI20166J26741_11724362_pt1 | contig 10681 bp, 1 predicted proteins | sample TergutCu122P5_FD_26741 | JGI IMG/M metagenome (IMG submission 26741) | reverse complement strand
GACTCCAGAAAGTGGATTTTCAGATCCATATTGCATCCCATAGCTTTGTATGAAGTCAACAGGTCCTGCACAACATCCTGATAGTTCTCTGCATTGTGATCTCCTAAGAAGTCCTTGCAGTCCTCTTAAATGACAACCATGCATTTCTTTCAGTCTCATTCAGGTCTTCATCAAACTGTTTGTCTCGCATCAGTTCCCTGATCTGGGGTCCCTTAAATACAAGTATACCATCATTGATTTTTGTGTCACTCACATTTGGGAACTTATTCCTCGCATATTTGAACCCATGGCCAGTTTTATCCACACCTTTCACAAAGTTTTTCATGAGGCCCAGCTTTATGTGCAAAGGGGACATAAATTTTCTCTGGAAGAACAAGAGGAGGAGTGATGACATTTTTCTTCTCTGGCATCAGTGATGTTCATTTAGGCCATAGTTTACGTAGTGATTCTTCTTTTCCCGGCTGTCCAACTCGCACAGGAAAAAGCAGTATTTTATGTACCCAAGTTGCATTCCGAGTAACAGTGCCACAACCTTGAGATCAGCACATAACTTCTACTTAAATTTGTAATATTTAATCTTTCTCAACAGTAGCTTCATGTTTTCATGACTTTCCTTCATGTTGGCTGCATGAGCCAAAGGAACAGAGGGGAATCTATTTCCGTTGTATAGCAGAACCAACTTCAAACTCACTTAACGAATCAATGAACGGGTGCTGCTGATCTGGGTTATATTCATGGCCAAGAACTTCCATGATGGAACAAACATCATTGCAAAACACAGCACCATCTTCCAGGGAGAAGAAATCCTTGAATTCTTCATGGCACCCACAGTAAAACACACCTTAGTGTCCTGGCGCAAAAGATTCCGGCCCTTTAACAAGGAGCCTAAAAGTTCAGCTTGCTTCTTTGACAGGTTCAAATCGTGGACGATATCATTCAGGTCCCCTTGAGTCAGAAGGTGTGGTTCATGGAAGAACAGGCTCCTGCAAAAGTTGGATGACAATTCATATTGCTCTTAGCTTGGCCTACATCTTCATCACTTGACTCACTGTCACTCAGCATCATGTTTGTTGGAGGCCATGGCACAGGTAACTCTGCACTGTGAAGTACTGGCCTCATTGCAGATGGTAAATTAGGATATTGAACAGTGTATTTGGACTTTGCTGTTACACCAGTGATACTGGGCAGGCAGAAGAAGCAATCTGAAACATGGTCCATGGGCTCTTTCCAAACAATAGGAATGACAAAAGGCATACAGTGTGAACGTTTTGCCCATACCGTGAGAGACCTGGCACATGTCACACAACAAAAATGGGGAACCCAACTGTTGTCCTGAACACCCACTTTGCAGCCAAATTAATGTTCATAGCATTTCTTAATCGGGGGTGTGAAAGACCGGCTTCGGGATTTGAATGTCACCTCACTGCAGATGTAGCAGAATGCATCTGATGAATTTATGCACTTTCTTGGCATATTAATGGTGGAACAAACACTATGTACTTCTGAGACAATAACACACTGAGCTCTGGCCAGCAACTGGCAGAGGACTGTCAGTCACACGTGACTGCTTGTTACATCATGTCCAGACTACCTCCTACTTGTGCTTTCACACAGTCTGATGCAACGCAAAAGGTGTGGATGATAGAGAAATTCTGGAAACATATTTGAATTCAGCGTCCAAAAATTAGAAACAGGCATTTTTTCTAATGGACATAATCTTTGTTGAGCAGTGTTATTGGAACAGTTATGTTGCATCTTCAGAAATATTCGCTGTCTTTCGATACAGAAGGCTGTGGCCATTATGCAGAAGGTGGCCCAAGGAAATGTACTGATCCAGTACAACATGTAATGTAGATGAAGCTGTGATGAAATGCAATATACAGCAACTTTTGTTTGGTATAAATGTGCACGGTATGGAGATAAAATGTATTGTTTATGCATCAGTAAAGCATATCAAATTCAATGTAGGCAAGTGGTGGTTGGCTTTGGCATTTTGCAAAGAGGTGTAGCCTAACAAATCTGGGAAGCTCTCAATTCACCCACCACAGAGGTGGGGCTGTTTGGTGTGGGATGAAGAGCAGCATATTTGTTTTGGTGTATTGCTACAGATGTCTGTAACCATTTCAATACTGCAAATGTATAAGCACATTGCATTACGTTTCTTGTGATGTTTACTGGCAGAAAATCTCTTTTATATTGGGGATAATTTTATGGGATTCAAATTACACTTTGTAAATGATGGATATTTTGAGTTTAACGGACCCAACCCCCACCCCATTAGTCTTTTGAATCAACGGTCTGCTGTACCAGAGTTTATAATTCACACTGGTCAGATACGGTACACATGTGCAACATGTCAGAAGCCTTTCACTGACAGAGGGTACTTCGTGTGACATATTATGATACAGTGTGGTGAAAAGGGTGTGTTGTTCTGTGGGATGACATTCAGTGGGCAGGTCAGTTTGAAGGGACACGTTAGACTGTACACTGCACACAGAAACCTTTCCACTGTCATTGTGGTGACAGTTTCGCTCTGAAACATGATCTGAAAAGACATACTGAAAGACTGCATGCAGTAAAATAGTGATTTGAAGTATTCAAGGGTTTTGGGATGCGACCTGTTGACACAGCAGCACATCCCAACAGATGTGAATCCTCACTGCAGCAAGACTGCTCGTTCCACTCATACAGATGGTTTGAAGTTGTTCATTTTATTTATGTAATTTATTTTATCTGTTTTCGGTATGAGTGTGTGTTACAGAAGTATTCTTTCCTCCAGAACTGGTGTGCAGCAATTGTTTCTAGAAGTAATGTACAGTAAAATTAAAAAAATTATGTTAAATATCAAAATATTAAATCTGAAATATTTATTATTTGTTCAAATTTAAGGCATTTAATTTACACAATACAAATCCACTTTCATAAAAAAATGAGTTGTCTGTGGGAGAAACGTGTGTGATACGTACCTGTAGTACTGGGTACAAGTGTTGTAGTGAAACTGTGGATAGTGCTGGAACTGCAGGTTAAATAGTTTCTGCTTTCCATTTCACACATCTCTTTATCCCCTCACTGGTGTGCAATCTAATTGCAGTTCTTAGCACAAGCAGACATACATTTTTTTGCTAATAAGCTTATTATTTGTGACTTACACATTTTCATTTAATCAATAAAATAACCATCAACATAACTATATTTACTGTATAACAATAATCTATTAACAATCAGCTACATGTTTTGGCCCAAGAAGCTCATTATCAGGCTTTATATAAAAGTATGAAAAGTAAAATATTTTTGTACAAATGTGTCTTGAATAAATGTGGAATTTCTTACTTACTGTTATTTTGAAAAGACAGCAGGTGTTCATTAAATCTGGTGTAATGAATGAATTAATAGCTGGATGAATATCTAAACTCTCATGATCAAAAACACACAAAATAAAAACCTAGAAGCACAAGAACACAAACACAACCTCCACAAATAGAAAGTAAAACAACTTAATTACTGTTATCGCAAACATAAATGAAATTATTGCCAAATAATAATATAACAAAAGGAATGGGGCTGGCAAAAATTCATGTGGTTTCAGTTCCAATTTCTTTGTCCAACTCCATATTGTCTCTAAACCCCATAAACTGCCCCTTTCTGCTGCTCTGTACCACAAAATGTATCCATATTGGTCTTTAGCTAGTAACAATTTTTTCTTTAACTCAGTTGGATTCCGTTGCACTTTTTTGGCACAGACCCACAGTTTATGTAATATTCCTATGTGGTTTTCCTCTGCTGAGAAGTGCAAGACAGTTCGCCTTGCTCACTTTGGCCTAAGAACAATTCATTTGGGTTTAGTTTCTCTTCCTTAGCCAAACTCCACAGTGTCTCTGATGCCTTTGAACTGCCCTTTTGTTCTGCTCGGTGCCACGCGGTGCATCCCTTCTTGTCTTTGGCTAGTAACAACTTTTTCTTTAACTCATTTGGATTCTGTTGCACTTCTTCAGCCCAGACCCACAGTTTCTGTAATATTGCGACATGGTTTTGCTCTGCTGCAAAGTGCAAGACAGTTCGCCCTTGTACACTTTGGGCTAGCAATAGTTCATGTGAGTTTAGTTCCACTTCCTTAGCCAAACTCCATAATGTCTCTAATGCTTGTAATCTGCCAAAGTATGCTGCCTGGTGCCATGCATTGTAGCCATACTGGTCTTTGGCTAATAACAGTATTTTCTTTAACTCATTTGGATTCTGTTGCATTTCTTCAGTGCAGACCCACAATTTCTGTAATATTGCGACATGGTTTCCCTCTGCTGCAAAGTGCAAGACAGTTCGTCCTCGCTCACTTTGGGCTAGCAACAGTTCGTGTGAGTTTAGTTCCACTTCCATAGCCAAACTCCATAATGTCTCTAATGCCTGAATTCTGCCAAAATATGCTGCCTGGTGCCATGCATTGTAGCCATACTGATCTTTGGCTAGTAACAGTATTTTCTTTAACTCATTTGGATTCTGTTGTGTTTCTCTGGTGCAGGCCCACAATTTCTCTAATATTGAGACATGGTTTCCTTCTGCTGCGAAGTGCAAGACAGTTCGTCCTCGCTCACTTTTGGCTAGCAACAATTCATCTAATTTTATTTCCACTTCCTTAGCCCAACTCCATAATTTCTCTAATGCATCTAATCTGCCAAAGTATGCTGCCTGGTGCCACGCGGTCTTTCCATAAATGTCTTTGGCTAGTAACAGTTTTTTCTTTAACTCCTTTGAATTCTGTTGTGTTTCTTCAGCCCAGACCCACAGTTTGTGTAATATTGCTACGTGGTTTTTCTCTGCTGCCATGTGCAATAGAGTTAGTCCTTTCTCACTTTGGGCTAGCAAAAATTCATGTAGGTTTAAATTTGCTTCCTTAGCCCAACTCCATAAAGTCTCTAATGCCTCTAATCTGTCAGAATGTGCTGCCTGGTGCCATGCAGTCTGTCCATAAATATCTTTGGCTAGTAACAATTCTTTCTTTAACTCATTTGGATTCAGTTGCGTTTCGTTGGCCCAGACCCACAGTTGGTGTAATATTCCTACATGGTTTTTCTCTGCTGCCATGTGCAAGATAGTTAGTCCTTTCTCACTCTGGGCTAGCAACAATTCATGTAGGTTTAATCCTGCTTTCTTAGCCCAACTCCATAATATCTGTAATGCCTCTAATCTGCCAAAACATGCTGCATGGTGCCATGCAATATTCCCATCTTTGTCTTTGGCTAGAAGCAATTTTTCCTTTAACTCATTTGTATTCAGTTGCCATTCTTCTGCCCAGACCCACAGTTTCTTTAATATTTCTATATGGTTTCCCTCTGCTGCCAAGTGCAAGACATTTCGTCCTTGCTCACTTTGTGCTAGCAACAATTCATGTGGGTTTAGTTCCACTTCCTTAGCCCTAATCCATAATGTCTCTAATGCCTCTAATCTGCCAAAATATGCAGCCTGGTGCCACGCGGTGTATCCATCCCTGTCTTTGGCTAGTAACAATTTTTTCTGTATCTCATTGGGATTCAGTTCTACTTCTTCAGTGCAGACCCACAGTTTCTCTAATATTTCTACATGGTTTTTCTCTGCTGCCAAGTGAAAGACATTTCGTCCTTGCCCACTTTGTGCTAGCAACAATACATGTGGATTTAGCCCTACTTCCGTAGCCCAACTACATAATGTCTGTAATGCCTGTAAACTGCCAGATTCTGCTGCATGGTGCCACGCAGTGTTTCCATACTTGTCTTTGTCTAGTAACAATTTTCTCTTTAACTCATTTGGATTCTGAAGTGCTTCGTTGGCCCAAACCCACAGTCTCTCTAATACTTCTAAATGGCATCTCCCAGCTGCTATTTGCCATGCGGTATTTCCTTCCTTATTTTCGGCCTGCAGCAATTCATGTGGGTCTAATTCCGCTTCCTTAGCCCAACTACATAATTTCTCTAATGCCTCCAGTCTGCCAGATCTTGCTGCATGGTGCCACGCGGTGTTTCCATACTTGTCTTTGTCTAGTAACAATTTTTTCTTTAACTCATTTGGATTCTGATGCGCTTCATTGGCCCACACCCACAATTTCTCTAATACTTCTAAATGGCATCTCCCAGCTGCTACTTGCCATGCGGTATTTCCTTCCCCATTTTTGTCTAGCAACAATTCATGTGGGTTTAGTTCCACTTCCTTAGCCCAACTCCATAATGTATCTAATGCCTCTAATGTCACACAACATGCTGCCTTGTGCCATGTGGTGTTTCCATCCTTGATTTTGGCTAGTAACAATTTTTTCTTTAACTCATTTGTATTCTTTTGTGTTTCTTCAGCCCACTTCCACAATTTCTCTAAAATTTCTTTATGGAATTTCTCTGCTGCCATGTGCAAGACAGTTATTCCTTGCTCACTTTGGGCTAGCAACAATTCATCTAGATTGAGTTTCACTTTCTTAGCCCACCTCCATAATATCTCTAATGCCTCTAATCTGCCAAAATATGCTGCCCTGTGCCACGCAATATATCCATATTTGTCTTTGGCTAGTAACAATTTTTTCTGTAACTCATTTGAATTCAGTTGCACTTCTTTTGTGCAGACCCACAGTTTCTCTAATATTCGTACATGGTTTTGCTCTGCTGCGAAGTGCAAGACATTTCGTCCTTGCTTACTTTGGGCTAGCAACAATTCATGTGGATTTAGCTCCTCTTCCGTAGCCCAACTCCATAATGCTTCCAGTGCCTCTAAACTGCCAAAATATGCTGCCTGGTGCCACGCTGTGTATCCATCCCTCTCTTTGGCTAGTAACAATATTTTGTCCAACTCCTTTGAATTCACTTGCGCTTCCTTGGTCCAAACCCACAGTTTCTCTAATGCTTCTAATTTGCCCTTTTTAGCTGCCAATATCCAGGATTTTTTTCCTTCCTCATTTTGGGCTAGCAACAATTCATGTGGATTTAGTTCCACTTCCATAGCCCAACTCCATAATGTCCCTAATGCCTCAAAACAGCCTCGTTTTGCTGCTCGTTGCCACGCATTGCATCCACCCCTGTCTTTGGCTAGTAATAAATTATTCTTTAACTCAATGGGATTCTGTTTTTCTTCTCCAGCCCACTTCCACAGTTCTTGTAATATTTCTACATGGTTTCTCTCTGCTGCCAAATGGAAGGTAGTTTCGCCTTCCTCATTTTTGGCTGACAACAATTTATATGGGTTTAGTTCCAATTCCTTAGCCCAATTCCATAATGTCTCTAATGCCTCTAAATTGCCTCCTTCTGCTGCTCGGTGCAACGTGGTACATCCATACTTATCTTTGGCTAGTAACAATTTATTTTTTAACTCATCTTGATTTAGTTGTGCTTCTTTAGCAAAAGCCCACACTTTCTCCAGTACCGCCACACTGCCTTCTGCTGCCACATGCAAAGCAGTCTGCCCATATTCGTTTTGTGCTAACAACAACTTGGAATTTATTTCTTCTGGGTTTTCTTTCTCTTTGTACAATACCCAAATTTCTTCTGATACTTTCACATTGCCACTTTTTGCTGCCAGCAACCATGCAGATCGTCCATCCTCCTCTTGGTCTAGCAATAATTTATTCCTTACTTCATCTGGGTTTAGTTGCATTTCTTTTGCCAAATCCAAAAGTTTCTCCAACACCATTGCCCTTCCTTCTCTTATTGCCATATGCCAGGCGCTTTCTCCATCCTTATTTTGTTCCAGTAACAGTCTTCTCTTCAACTCACGTTTGTTTAGTTGCACTTCTCCAGCCCACAGCCAAAGTCTTTCTAATATCTCTAGATAGCCTTCTGTTGCTGCCACATGCCAGGCGGCAACCAGTAATTTACTCAACTCATCTAGGTTCAGTTCCGTTTCTTTGCACAACGTCCACAGTGTCTCTAATAACTCTATACTGCTTGTACATGCTGCCCAGTAAATGGCGCTATTTCTGTCCCTATCTACAGCTAGGAACAGTTTATTCTTTATTTCATCTTGTGTTAGTTGCAGTTCCTCAGCCCAACCCCACAGTTTCTGTATCACATCTGTACGAGCCTCACGTATTGCGTAGCACCATGTGCTGAAACCGCCACTGTCTTCTGGCAGAAACAGAACACTTTTTAAATAATCTGTGTTTATTTTCTCTTTAGTCCAGACCCAAAATTTCTCTAATAACTCAACGTGGCCTCCTGCTACTGCCACATGCCACATGCTTTTTCCATCCCTATTTCGGTCCAATAAAAATCTTCTCCTTAACCCGTGTGGGTTTTGCTGCACTTCCCCAGCCCACAGCCACAGTCTTTCTAATATCTCTAGATAGCCTCTTGCTGCTGCCACTTGCCAAGCGGCAACCAACAATTTACTCAACACACTTGGGTTTAGTTGCGTTTCCTTGCACAAACCCCACAGTTTCTCCACTAAATCTATACTCCCTGTATATGCTGCCCAGTAAATGGCAGTATTTCCATCCCTATCTACAGCTAGGAGCAGTTTTCTCAACTCTTTTGTAGTTAGCTGCAGTTCCTCAGCCCAACCCCACAGTTTCTGTAACACGTGTATGTGACCATTATGAACTGCGCAGCACCCTGTACTAAACTCGCGACTGTCTTCGGATAGAAACAGTGCACTTTTCAAATAATCTGGATTTAGTTTCTCTTCTTTTGACCAATCCCACAGTTTTTCTAATAATTCAACATAGCCTCCTTCTCCTGCCATGTGCCATGCCGTTTGTCCAAACTTGTCTTTTGACAACAAAAACTCATTCTTTAACTCCTCTGGTTTTAGCTGCAGTTCTTTTGCCCAAACCCACAGTTTGCCTAGTATCTCTACACTGCCTGTCTTTGCCGCAAGATGCCAGGTATTTATGCCATGCTTGTCTCGGGATAGCAACAATTTGTTCTTTAACAAATCAGGGCTTGATAGCTCTTCTTTAGCCCAGCCCCACAGTTTATCTATCAGCTCTGCAATGCCCCTTTGTGCTGCCACATGCCAGGCAGTTCTACCTTCCAAATCCTGGGCTAACAGTATTTTATTCTGCAACTCACCGGGGTTTATTTGTGCTTCTTTAGCCCAACCCCACAGTTTCTCTACCACCTTTATGTGACCTCCCTCTGCGGCCAGCTGCCAAGCCGTTTTGCTGTCTTTGTCTTGTGATAGAAGCAGGCTATATGTGAAGGTAGATGTCACTTCTTCAGCCCATTCCCATATTTTTTTTAGTGCCTTTACACTGTTTGTCTTTGCTGCAATATGGCAAGCAGTTCGTCCCTTGTCATCTCTGGCTAACAGCATTTTCTTTAAAGCAACTGAATATTCTGATTTTAGGCTGTTTAGTAAAAATCCAATAATATGAGCGTTATCTTCTCTCGCTGCTTTGTGTAATTCTGTTTTAACACCTGCCAGAGTTTGATTTACTTCCTCCACATTCCACTGTTTATCAAGGTTTTCTCCATACTCTTTCAAGACTACTTTTGATGGCTTGGAGTTTTCCAACATTCCATCCAAAAAGGATCTAGTGACTTGGTAATCTGTTTGCAATAAAACCTTATTGAGTTGAATATCCTTCACTTGCAGACTTTGTTCAGTTTGCTTTGTCAGTTGCTTCATTAGAAACTCAGCCACAAAATACTCAGCAAAAGCACGGTGGATGAATTGTGGCTTACCCTCATTGTTTCTCTGAACTATCCCAATCCTACCCAACTCTTCATATGAAAATTTAAAATGGTGATCATTTTGCAGAAATGTTATCTCATCCTTGTGAAACAACATCTCTAAAGCTAACCGCTGATGTTCCTCTTGTATGTATTTTAAATCACCTTCTCGTTGCTCCTCTACAGCCACGTTGCCAGCTGGTGTTTTGGACTTTTCTCTATAATATATGTCATATTTTCTGTCAATAAATCTTTCGTATAACCACAGCAAGTCAAGCTTGTGAGGTAACTCAGGTTCTGATTTCTGTGACAGGTAATATGATCTAAATTCCTCTACAAAGGCCTCGGCTAACATGCGGGTTTGTAATGGGATACCTGTGAACTCTTTGTCATTATCGCTAATTGAATGTGCCAACTTCCTGATTAATGTTATAGCATAAATTTCTAACCTATGTTGATTCGTGAGTTCAAGATTTAAAGTTTGAAGCCAGAATTTCTTTAGAAATTCAACTTGCTCGATTTCGGAAAAGGGTTGTAGGGTGTAGGACAGCTGTTGTAGATTATTCTCCAATTCCTCTCTCAGGTACGGTCGGGTGGTGACCCACAGCTGCTCTAACGAAGTCTGCTTCAGAACTTGCAGCATGTCAATGACTGTCTGTTTGTATTTTGGACTTATTTCATCAAAACCGTCCACCATTGCCACTATTGTGTTAGTTTCATTTCCTTCGAAGCACTTCTTAAACAACAACTTCTCTAAATTAGATTCAAGCTTTAGCACTTTCCTTGATACAAATTCAAGTACCATTTCTTTATGCATCTTCTTTCCATTCAGTTCCTCGAGTACTTCCGTGTAGTCATTTAAATCTATTCTCACCAACCAGTCGGCTGGAAATTTTTGCTTGATTCGTTTAGACAGATGGGTCAGTATTGTGGTTTTACCCATTCCTGCTGTGTCAGCAATTAGCATGACCCTCTGGTTCTTTGCTTGCTGCAGCAGCTTATCTAAATCTCTAGGAGCATAAGAGTGGGATTTCTGTGAATCAATATATTTACGTAATGTC
>JGI20166J26741_11724140_pt1 | contig 10684 bp, 5 predicted proteins | sample TergutCu122P5_FD_26741 | JGI IMG/M metagenome (IMG submission 26741) | reverse complement strand
GGTGGCTCCCAGGTTGACCTCCAGCAGCAGCCAACACTCGCGCTCCAAGTGGCGCCGCTCTTCGGCCATCAGGACCTCGAAGGCGGCGAATTCCTGGCCGACGGTCATGGGGACGGCGTCTTGCAGCTGGGTCCGGCCCATCTTGAGGACCTTGGAGAACTCGTCCGCCTTGGCCCGGAATGATTGCTGCAAGGCGCTGATGTGGTTGGTCGACATCTCGTCGACGGCGAAGAAGGCGGCGATGCGGAAGGCCGTCGGGTAGGTGTCGTTGGTGGACTGCGACATGTTGACGTCGTCGTTCGGATGGATGATGTCGTAGCGGCCTTTCTCGTGGCCCAGGTGCTCCAGGGCGAGATTGGCGATGACCTCGTTGGCGTTCATGTTGACCGACGTGCCGGCCCCGCCTTGGAAGACGTCGATCGGGAACTGGTCGAGGCACCGGCCCTCGGCCAACATCGCGTCGCAGGCCCAGACAATGGCCTGGGCCTTGGCCGCGTCGAGCTTGCCGACGTCGTGGTTGGCCAAAGCGGCCGCTTTCTTGACCATGGCGAAAGCCCGGATCAGACCGGGCGCCTCCGTGCTGATGGTGCGGCCCGAGATGGGAAAGTTTTCGATGGCGCGGAGCGTGTGGACGCCCCAGTAGGCGTCGCCGGGCACCTCTCGCTCGCCGAGGAGATCCTTTTCGATTCGGGTTGGCATGTGGTTTCGTTCCTCCCTGTCGCCGTTGACTGGGGCCGATGCTAGACCTCGTGATTGACGACCGGGTGAGGTTCTCTTGTCGCCTTGGGCCGGCGGATCTGCCCCCGGCGCCGCCGCGCCGGACCGCCTCGGCCCGGGCGCCCGGCGCGACTCGTGAGGTGACTTGAGGGAACGGTGAGGGTCAGGTGGGGGGCCGGGCCCGGTCGGTGTCACCGGTGGGGCGGCGAGCCGGGGTCAGTCCTCGGTGTTCCACTTGATCCAGAAGTCGCCGGCTTTGCCGGCGTCGGTGCCCATCCAGAAGTCGATCTTGTAGCCGGGCACGTCCACGGCGGCCCGCAGGTCGTCTTGGCTGGTGTCGGTCTTGGCGACGTTGCCCCGGATGGAATAGCCCACAACCTTGTCGTCGAGCCGATAAATCGCCACGGAGTCGATCCGCCGCAGCGCGATGCTGTCGGGCAGGCGGTCGAGGTGGAACTGCGCCGGGAAGTCCTTCGGGTAGACGATGGTCTTCGGGTTGACCAGGGGCTGGTAGTCAGTCGTCGTGACCGCCGTCTTGTCGATCCAGCCGAGCCAGCTGCGCCCGTTCTGGCCGACCTCCTGGGCGAGGACGAGCAGGAAAGCGCCGATGATCACGACGGCCAGCCCGTAGATGATCCAGCGCGACCGCGGGCCTGTCTGGCCGGCCTGGCTCTCCGCCCGACTGTCGCCGGCCATCACCGGACCGCCAGCTCGTGGACGTCGCCGCGCTCCGGCGCCAGTTCCCGGACGCGCCCGGGGTCGGACTGCCGGGCGAGGTGGGCGGTGGCGATCATCAACTTGATCCTATTGATCTGGTTGACTTCCGAGGCGCCGGGATCGTAGTCGATGGTGACAAGGTTGGCGCTGGGGTACTGGCGGCGGATCTCCTTGAACATGCCCTTGCCCACGACGTGGTTCGGCAGGCAGGCGAACGGCTGGACGCAGACCACGTTGGGCACCCCTTGGTGGATCAGCTCCAGGATCTCGGCGGTCAGCAGCCAGCCCTCGCCGGCCTGGTTGCCCAGCGACGTCACGGTCTGGGCCCGCCGGGCCATCTCGGCCAGGTCGCCGGGCACGGTGAACTTCGGTTCCGGGTGCCGGGCGTTGACGCGGCGCAGCGCCTTGACCACAGGCGCCCGGTAGGTCCCGAGGAAGCGGCGCAGGATTTTCTTGGGCCACAGCCTCTTGCCCTGGATGCCGAGGTGGGCCGCGTTCCACTCCAGGTGGTAGAAGCTGTTGACCATGAACTCGAACAGCCCGGGCAGGGCGGCCTCGCAGCCCTCGGACTCGATGACACCGATGACGTTGTTGTTGGCGTCGGGCTGGAACTTGACCAGGATCTCGCCCACGATCCCGACGCGCGGGCGGCGCGGCGCGTCGTCCAAGGCCAAAGCGTCGAAGTCGTCCGCCATCGCTTGGATCAGCCGACCGTAGGTCAGGCGCCGGCCGAAGGCGGGTGAGCGCCCGGACTCGAAGAACTCACGGCCGATCTCGTCCCATTTCTGGTACAGGGCGGTGGCCGAGCCGGGCACGGCCTCGTAGGGCCGGACGCGCAGGAGCAGGTCCTGCAGCAGGTCGCCCACGGCGATGGCGCGCATCACCTGGTGGGCCAACCCGGGCGTGATCTTGAACCCGGGGTTGTCCTCGATGCTCGACGCCGAGACGGCGATGACGGGCACCTGCGGATAACCGGCGTCGCGCAGGGCGCGGCGCAGCAGCCCGGTGTAGTTCGTGGCCCGGCACATGCCGCCCGTCTGAGTCATCATGACGGCCGTCCCGTCCGGGTCTCGCGCGCCGGAGCGGAAGGCCTGGACGAGCTGGCCGACGACCATGATGGCCGGGTAGCAGGCGTCGTTGTTGACGGTGCTGAGGCCCGCCTCGACGTCGTCGGGGCTGGCGTGCTTGAGAATGTCGAGGTGGTAGCCGGCCCGGCGGACTACAGGCTCGACCAGGTTGAACTGCACCGGCGCCATCTGCGGGGCGATGATGTGGTAGCCCTGTGCCTTCATCTCGGCCGTGAAAACGACCCGCTTCAGGGCGTGGGAGCGGGCCGGCACCGGCGCGCTGTGGCGCTGGGCCCGCTCCTGGGCCGCCGCCGCCAGCGACCGCAGCCGGATGCGGGCCGCCCCCAACGACGACACCTCGTCGATCTTGAGGAGGGTGTAGACGCGGTTCTTAGCCTCGAGAATCTCCGCCACCTGCTCGGAGGTGATGGCGTCGAGGCCGCAGCCGAAGGAGTTCAGCTGGACCAGTTCGAGGCCGGGGTCGCCGGCCACGACCGCCGCCGTCTCGTACAGGCGGCTGTGGTAGGACCACTGGTCGCGCACCCGCAGTGGCCGCTCCAAGAGCGAGTCCTCGGGCTCGGGCAGGACGGAGTCCTCCGTCAGGCAGGCCATTCCCAGGCTGTTGACCAGCTCGGGGATGCCGTGGTGGATCTCGGGGTCGACGTGGTAGGGCCGGCCGGCCAAGACGATGGCCCGGACGCCGCGCTCGCGGCAGAATTGGCGGGCCCGGGCGCCCTCGGCCCGGATGTCAGCCCGGAAGCGGGCGTCCTCGGCGTAGCCGGCGGCCACCGCCTGCCGCGCCTCTTCGGCCGTGACACCCCAGGGCGCGAAGATCTCGGCCAGGCGCTCGACGAGCTTGTCCGGGTTGGCCAGGTTGAGGTACGGGTTCAAGAACCTGATGCCCTCGCCTCGGATCCCTTCGAGGTTATTGGCGATGACCTGGGGATAGCTCGCCACGACGGGGCAGTTGTAGTTCTTGTCCGAGCCGGCCACCAGCTTCTGCTCGTAGGGCACGGCGGGGTAGAAGATCGTCCGCACACCCTTGTCCAGCAGGGCCTCGATGTGGCCGTGGACGAGCTTGGCCGGGTAGCAGACGTTCTCGGAGGCGATCGAATCCATGCCCTGCTTGAAGAGGTTGTGGCTGGAGCGCGGGGACAGGACCACGCGGAACTTGAGCTGGGTCAGGATCGTGAACCAGAGCGGGTAGTTCTCATAGAGGTTGAGCGCCCGGGGCAGCCCGATGTCGCCCCGGGTGCCTTCCTTGGCCGTCAGCCGGCGGTAGCCGAAGAGTCTCTTGTAGGTGTAGTCGAAGAGGTTGGGCAATTCAGACTTGGGCTTGGCCGGGTCGGCCCCACGCTCGCAGCGGTTGCCGGAGACGTGGCGCTCGCCGTTGCCGAAGGCCGAGACGGTGCACTGGCAGTGGTTCTGGCACAGCGAGCACTGGCTCATCTGGGTGTCGACCGTGATCTGGCCCAGCTTGGGGATCGAGAGCAACTGGCCCGGTAGCCCGGGGACGAACCGGGCCTTGGCGGTCAGGGCGGCGCCGTAGGCCCCCATGAGGCCGGCGCTGTCGGGGCGGACGACGCGGCGGCCGGTCAGCAGCTCGAAGGCGCGCAGCACGGCGTCGTTCAGGAACGTCCCACCCTGGACCACCACGATCTCGCCTAGCTGGCCCGGTTCGCGCAGCTTGATCACCTTGTACAAGGCGTTGCGGATGACGGCGTAGGAGAGCCCGGCGGCGATGTCGCCGACGGTGGCGCCCTCCTTCTGCGCCTGCTTGACCGACGAGTTCATGAAGACCGTGCAGCGCGAGCCTAGGTCGACCGGTCGGTCCGCCTCCAGCGCGGTCGCCGTGAACTGCTCGATGGTCAGCCCGAGCGACTCGGCGAAGGTCTGCAGGAAGGAGCCGCAGCCCGACGAGCAGGCCTCGTTGACGGCGATGGAGTCGATCACGCCGTCGTGGACGCGCAGGTACTTCATGTCCTGCCCGCCGATGTCGATGACCGCCGTGACCCCGGGGGCGATCTTGTCGGCGGCCCGGAAGTGGGCGATGGTCTCGACCTCGCCCTCGTCGATGTGGAGGGCGGCTTTGACCAGGCCCTCGCCGTAGCCCGTGACGCAGGAACGGGCGATGATGGCCGGCCCCGGCAGCGCTCGGCGGACCTCCCGCACGATCGTGACGGCGGCGGCCACAGGGTCGCCCCCGTTGGAGCCGTACCAGCTCCAGAGGATGCGCTCCTGGTCGTCGATGAGGACGGCCTTGATCGTGGTCGAGCCGGCGTCCAGGCCCAGGAAGGTCGCCCCCCGAGCGGTTTGAAGGTCGGCCCGGGGGATGGCCGAGGCGGCGTGGCGGCGGTCGAACCGGGCCCGCTCGTCGGCGTCGGCGAACAGGCGCGCCAGCCTTCCGGAGGCCGGCACGAGGTGGCGGCGCTCGAGCAGCCGGTCGGCCAGGCCGGCCAGCGCCATGGGCTCGCCCTGGGCTCCCAGGGCGGCGCCGAGGGCGACGTAGAGCTGGGCCCGCTCGGGGCAGTCGAACCCGGTCGCCTGCCCGGCCAGGGCGCGCTCGAAGGCGACCCTCAGTTGCGGCAGGAAGAACAGCGGGCCGCCCAGGAAGACCACCCGGCCGCGGATCGGCCGGCCCTGGGCCAGGCCGGAGATGGTCTGCGTGGCGACGGCCTGGAAGATCGAGGCCGCCAGGTCCTCGTGGCGGGCGCCGTCGTTGATCAGCGGCTGCAGGTCGGACTTTGCGAAGACGCCGCAGCGCGAGGCGATGGGGTAGAGGTGGAGGTGGCTCTCGGCCAGGCGGTCGAGCCCGGCCGCGTCAGTCCGCAGCAGCGTGGCCATCTGGTCGATGAAGGCGCCGGTGCCGCCGGCGCAGGAGCCGTTCATGCGCTGTTCGGGGATCGGCTTGAGGTAGGTGATCTTGGCGTCCTCGCCGCCCAGCTCGATGACGACGTCGGCCTCGGGCTGGTAGCGCTGGACCGCCGTAGTGCCGGCGATGACCTCCTGGACGAACTCGACGTCGAGCGCCCGGGCGACGCCGAGGCCGCCGGAGCCCGTGATGGCCGGCCGGACGGCGGCCCCGGGATACCGCTTCGCCAATTCATGCACGAGCTTCGTCAGCTCGGCCTGGACGTCGGCGTTGTGGCGGCGGTATTCCTGGCCGACGACGCGGTCGCCTTCGAGCAGGACGGCCTTGAGCGTGGTGGATCCGACGTCGAGGCCCAGGGCCAGGCCGTCTGATGCCATGGGTTCTCCTCACGCTGGGGCGCCATCGAGATTGGCTTGTTACCTTACCGTCAAGTAATCGGAGGTGTCATCCGGCCCAGTCGGCGGGTCGAAACGCGTCATCTGGGAGGTTGGTTGACGATCAGCCGTTGAGGCGCGGCGCTTGGCTGACCTCGATCGTGGCCCCCAGGCCGGCCAGCCGCTGCGGCAAGTCCTCGTAGCCGCGGTTGATGACGTAGGTGTCGCGCAGGACGGTGGTGCCCCGGGCGGCCAGGGCGGCGATCAACAAGCACATGGCCGGGCGCAGGGCGGGCGGGCAGACGATGTGGCGGTCGCCGCGCCACTTGGTCGGGCCCGTGATCATGAGGCGGTGGGGGTCGAGGAGTCTGAGGTCGGCGCCCAGCTTGGTCAGGTCCAAGAGGTGGATGGCCCGGTTGTCGTAGACCCAGTCGAAAATCGTCGTGGTGCCCTCGGCCATGGCGGCGATGACGGCGAAGAATGGCAGGTTGTCGATGTTGAGGCCGGGGAAGGGCATCGGGTGGATCTTGTCGGCGGCCGCGCGGAGGGTCGAGGGGCGGACGTGGAGATCGACCAGGCGGGTCCAGCCGTTGGCCGCCGGGTACTCCTCGGACAGGTCGTAGTCCAACCCCATCTGCGCCAGGATGGCCAGCTCGATCTCCAGGAACTCGATCGGCGCCCGCGTGATGACGAGTTCGGACTCGGTCACCAGGCCGGCCGTCAACAGGCTCATCGTCTCGATCGGGTCCTCCGATATGTCGTACTCGACGTCGGCCTCGATCCGGTCGGTGCCGTGGACGATCAGGGTGGTCGAGCCGATGCCCTCGATCTCGACGCCGACCTTGACCAGGTAGGCGCACAGGTCTTGGACCATATAGTTGGGGCTGGCGTTGCGGATGGTCGTCGTGCCCGGCGTCAGGGCGGCGGCCATGAGCGCGTTCTCGGTCACGGTGTCGCCGCGTTCGGTCAGTGCGAAATGGCGGGCGCCCGGGGCCGGCCGGACGACCTGGCAGCGGTAGGCCCCGTCGCTGGCGACGACGGACAGGCCGAGGTGGCGCAGAGCCTGGAGGTGGGGCTCGACGGTCCGGTTGCCGAGTTCGCAGCCGCCGGCGTAGGGCAGCTCGAAGAAGTCTCGCTGGTGCAGTAGCGGGCCCAGGAACAGCAGGATGGACCGCGTCCGGCGGGCCGCCCCGACGTCCATGGCGGCCAGGTCGAGCCGCTCCGGCGGGGTGAGGGTCAGCTTTGAGTAGTCGTCGGACCAGCTGCAGTCCACGCCGATGGAGGTCAGGACCTCCTCCAGGCGGTTGACCTCCTCGATGCGGGCGATGCCGCGCAGGGTGGTGCGGCCGTGGTTGAGCAGGGAGGCGCAGAGCAGGGCGACGGCCGCGTTCTTCGACGACCGGGTGGCGATCGTGCCGTGGAGCGGGTGGCCGCCCTCGATGACGAAGTTGAGCTCGCCCGAGCCCGCCGTCAACAGTGGCGACGACAGGGCCTCGGCCACGCGGTTGATCGTGTCCAGGGTCAGGTTCTGGTTGCCGCTCTCGATCCGGACGATGGCCGACTGGCTGGTCGACAGGCGACCGGCCAGTTGGGCCTGGGTCAGCCCGCGCTGGCGGCGGGCGTCGCGGATGAGTGAGCCGAGGGATTCGGGGGAAATGGCCACGGATAGCGATGCTATCTCATAGATGAGATATCGCAAGTCGGCGCGCCGCCGTGTGGTCGCCGGCCCGGAGGGGCGTTGGGGCGGAGGGGGTCGTCCCCCCTCATCTTGGACGTGCCCCGGCCGGTCGACCAGGCCTTCTCGCCCCCGTGGTCCGTTCCACGCGGTCGCCCCGCCGCGTATTAGGCTGACCGGCATGAGCGTTCACTTCAACGTCGTCGTGCTCGGCGCCGGCCCCGGGGGTTACGTCGCCGCCATCCGTGCCGCCCAGCTGGGACTGTCCACCGCCGTCATCGAGAAGGACATGTGGGGCGGCGTCTGCCTCAACATTGGCTGCATTCCGACCAAGTCGTTGCTCCGCAACGCCGAGCTGGCCCACGTGCTGACGCGGCAGAAGGAGACCTACGGAATCCACGGGGACGTCACGCTGGACTACCGCCAGGCTTTCCGGCGCAGCCGCCAGGTCTCCGAGCGCATGGTCAAGGGCATTCACTTCCTCATGAAGAAGAACAAGATCACGGAGTACTCGGGCTGGGGAACCCTGAGGGGCCCGAAGTCGCTCGACCTGGTCAGGGACGACGGCTCGACGGAGGCGATCACCTTCGACCACGGCATCATCGCCACCGGCTCGACGACGAAGCTGTTGCCCGGCGTGACGCTGGGCCCGCGCGTGGGGACGTACCGGGAGCAGATCCTGGCCGAGACCCTGCCCCGCTCCATCGTCATCTGCGGCGCCGGCGCCATCGGCACGGAGTTCGCCTACGTCTTGGCCAACTACGGGGTCGACGTCACCGTGGTCGAATACCTCGACCGAGTGGTGCCGCTGGAGGATCCCGAGGTCTCGGCCGAGATCGCCAAGGCCTACAAGAAGCTCGGCGTCAAGCTCCTGACCGGCCACGCCGTCTCCTCGATCAGCGAGGACGAGACGACGGCCCGCGTCGAGGTGTCGCCGGTGGCCGGCGGCGACGCCTTCGTCATCGAGGCCGAACGGGTCTTGATGTCGGTCGGTTTCTCGCCTCGGACCGAGGGCTACGGCCTGGAGAACACCGGCGTGGCGCTGACCCCGCAGGGCGCCATCGAGATCGACGAGTACATGCGCACGTCGGTCCCCGGCCTCTTCGCCATCGGCGACGTCACGGCCAAGCTGATGCTGGCGCACGTGGCGGAGGCCCAGGGCGTGGTGGCCGCCGAGACCATCGCCGGCGTGCCGACCTTCCCCATCGACTACACGATGGTGCCGCGGGCGACCTACTGCCAGCCCCAGATCGGCGCCTTCGGGCTGACCGAGGCGGCCGCCCGGGAGCGGGGCCACGACGTCAAGGTCTCGAAGTTCCCCTTCGCCGCCAACGGCAAGGCCTGGGGCCTGGGGGAGGGGACCGGTTTCGTCAAGATCGTGGCCGACGCGGCCCACGGCGAACTCCTGGGCGCCCACATGGTCGGCCCCGACGTGACCGAGCTGTTGCCCGAGCTGGTCTTGGCCCAACAGTGGGATCTGACGGCCGAGGAGATCGGTCGGACGATCCACGCCCATCCGACGCTGAGCGAGGCCGTCAAGGAGGCCAGCGAGGGGGTCATGGGCCACATGATCAATTTCTGACCGCGCCGGCCCGCGTGGCGGGGAGGCCCCGGAGTGGGGTCGGCCGGTCCCGTCGGACGCGTCAGGCCTCGTCGGGCGGCGCGGACTGCGTGATCGACAGCACGCCCGGATAGACTCGCCCGCCATGCCGGACCCCGCAGACGAAGTCGTCCAGTTCACGTCGGACCTGATCCGCATTGACACGCAGAACTTCGGCGCCGGCCAGCCCGGGCCCGGCGAACGGGTGGCGGCCGACTACATCGCCGCCCGGCTCGACGAGGTCGGCGTCGACTGCGCGGTCTACGAGTCGGCCCCGAGGCGAACCACGCTGGTGGCGCGCTGGGAGCCTGAGGGCACCGACCTGAGCCTGCCGCCGCTGCTGCTGCACGGCCACACCGACGTGGTGCCCGCCGTGGCTGCCGACTGGACGGTGCCGCCGCTGTCCGGAGCGGTCGAGGACGGCTGCGTCTGGGGCCGGGGCGCGGTCGACATGAAGGACTTCGACGCCATGCTCGTGGCGGTGGTGCGGGATCGCCAACGGACGGGGCGGGCGCCGCGCCGGCCGATCCGCCTGGTCTTCACGGCCGACGAGGAGTCCGGCGGCGTCCAGGGCGCGGTCTGGTTGGCCCGGCATCACCCCGACGCCGTGGCGGACTGCCCGGAGGCCGTCGGCGAGGTGGGGGGCTTCTCGCTGACCATCGACGACGCCCGGCTCTACCTCGTGCAGACGGCCGAGAAGGGGCTGGCCTGGATGAGGCTGATCGTCGAGGGCACCGCCGGCCACGGCTCGATGCGCCACCTGGACAACGCCGTCACCGAACTGGCCGGGGCCGTCCATCGGCTCGGCCGGCACCGCTTCCCGGCGCGCCTCCACCCGGCCCAGCGGGCCTTCCTGGAAGCCGCCGGCGAGGCGCTGGGCGTCGACATCACGGCCGACACGGTCGAAGAGACTCTCGGTCGGCTCGGCTCGATCTCCCGGCTGGTCGCCGCCACGATGTCCGACACGGTCAACCCGACGATGCTGGAGGCCGGCTACAAGGTCAACGTCATCCCCGGGCTGGCCAGCGCCCACGTCGACGGCCGCTTCCTGCCCGGGCAGCGCGACGAGTTCGTCGCCGCCATCACGGAGCTGATCGGCCCGAAGGTCCGCCTGGAGATGGTCAACGAGCAGCCGGCGGTGGAGGCCGACATGGCCTCTGCCCTGGTGGGCGCCATGCGGCAGTCTTTGGCCCCGCACGACCCAGGAGCCCGGCTCGTGCCCTACCTGCTGTCGGCCGGCACCGACGCCAAGGCCTGGGACGAGTTGGGCATCCAGTGCTACGGCTTCACCCCGCTCAAGCTCCCCGCCGACCTTGATTTCACGGGCATGTTCCACGGGGTCGACGAGCGGGTCCCGGTCGAGTCGCTGCAGTTCGGCTGCCGCGTGCTCGACACCTTCCTCGACCTGGCCTGAGCCCTGATCCACCGAATCTCGACTGCTGAGCGGCCCGCAACGGGCGCATTGGCGGTGTCGGCGACGCTCAGAAGACGTCCAGTCTGAATCGCGCCGCCGCCGCCACCACACCCGTCGGGTGCCGCTCGCCAGGCCGATCTTCGGTGGATCAGGGCTGAGCGACCACGTGGTCGCCCGCTCCCGGGCAGGGCGTCCGCCGGACTACAATCGGCCCTCGTGCCCACCACCGACGATCTGCGTCCCGCCCT
>JGI20166J26741_11723918_pt1 | contig 10685 bp, 9 predicted proteins | sample TergutCu122P5_FD_26741 | JGI IMG/M metagenome (IMG submission 26741) | reverse complement strand
ACACACACACACACACACACACACACACACACACACAGACAGACACAGACACAGACACACACATAAACACATATATCTGAAACAATACACACAAACAAGTCAGCAGGAACAATTTGTAATTGTACCAAGCTGGAGATATTTTAATGTCACACAGTAAACACAGTCAGTCTGAAAGTAACAAAAGGTAATGCACAGAAAGCAGATATCCATTCCCACCTCCAGCCATGTTGATTATGGCTAGCTTGCATAAGGCTGTAACTGTACTTTACCATGTACCTCATAAACCTTCCAATAGATTTTGTTGCAATTTGATAGGGGAGGCTTCCACTAATCTAATTTCATTATTCAAATCTTCAATTATGCGGAACATAATTCAAAGAATGCCACTGGTAATTCTGAGCAAATTTAATGGCGTATACCATTTCTTACCTTGTTCAACTTTCAAACAAGGTGCAGTGAGTGGTAAGATTCTAGCTCAGAACATGATACACACTGGCAAGAGGCCAGATCACTAATCCTGCTGGAAACTAAGCCTAGAACACACCGGCTCACTTCATGGGGTCAACCTGATTCATGAGCAATTTAATGTATAATTACAGAAATGAAATGAAATGAATGAACAGTGTAAGGTGTAAAAATTGGCAGCACTCACTTGCTCTTCTGAATAGAGCCCTTAGAAAACCTCTTCTGAGTAACTGTCAGTTCGGCATGCAGTCTCTCACAGTCTCGCTCCTTCTCTATCAGTTTCTTTCGTACTTCTGACAATTCTTCTTCCAAAACCTAAAATCCATTAACATATTAACACTGCATATTACAGTATAATTATGGACTGTATAAACAAGCAAACAATTACACACTTGGCAATCGAGATAAAATAAATAACTGTGAACATTATTGGAAACAAAATTTGAAAAATCAGAACAAATATTTGGAGGTGATGGCTGTGATGGTAAAATATCATCATCAATCACCAGCCTTCTCAGTATTAAGGCCAATTTAGCTGGCTACAGATATTAAAAACAGAACTTTTTCAAGTCCTTCTGTGTATATTTTCCTGTTCGATTTATATTTTACAATCTTTCATGTCATCTTTTAATATAGTCTTGTCATTATTTTGTGAACAGTACCAAATTATATGCATACAGCAGGTGTGTAGTGCTGCCATTTACAGGAACTTCAAATTTGCTTCCATGGATGGAATCACATACATTATTTTTTGGGCACATTTTCTCAGCATAGACATAAAACAAAAATTTTCACATCGACTTAAATGTGTACCCAGACAACATATTTTCTGTTTATATATTTTAATATATAGGAATATACAGCCTTCATTTATATATATATATATATATATATCTTCAAGCAGGATTCAATGAATCTGCTTCTAAAGTATTGCTTTCTCTTTCAAGTAATGGATGTTGGACAGAGTCCAGAAACCTTGTAACACAAAACATATTCAATTTATTAAGCTTGCTGTATCTGACATAAATTATTCTCTTAATACCTTATTAAGTATTACAATTCATACATACACACATCAACACATGCGCCTGCCCACATGCACACAAGCAAGTGAACATGCTTGTGCGTGTACACACACACACACACACACACACACACACACACACACACACTCACACACAATGGTAATATTACTTCACTTTAGGTAACATCAGAAAAAGCAATCTGTGAAAAATTTCTTTAATCTTTGAGTGTTGTGTTACATGGTGTTTGTAAGGAATACTACTACCACATGAATCTTTATCAACAGACGGTCCTTTGGAGGTAATGTTGATGCCCGAACATTAATCTGGATTGGCAGTCTAACTCTATGGCATAAAGAACATTATCAGCATTAAAAGAGTATTACTGTCACCTTGAGCTTTTGGTCATGTAGTGCATTCCCTGTTGTGGGTTCAGAACTTGTTAGTGGGGCTAATGTATTTTTTCTTGCAGTCTTCTCTGTCAGTTTATCCTGAAGTTCCTTCAGTTTTTGTTTCATGTTCTCCCCTTCACTTTCCAATTCCTCCACTTTCCGCCTCAACACTGCTGCCTCCTATAAAAAGTATACAGACAATTTGTATGATGTGGCACAACATAAATGTTGATTAACTTGTAGATTATTGAATGAGATGATGTAAATTTTGAGGTTATGTGTGACTAGTTACATTTTATAAATATATATTATCAGGAATGAGAACAAAGCAGAACGTTTATTTGTAAAATTATTAGTTCATAACTCCTGCTAGTGCTGGTCCCAATGGCCGCATGGTCTAAGACGTATGTCCGCAGCCACTCACCTGCCAAGACTGTGGGTTCGAATCCCTGCCGGGGACATGGAAGATTGGTGTGAGTGATGTGTGCTGTCAGGCAGAGGTCTCTGCAACGGACTGATCATGCATTTACAGGAGTCCTATCGACTTTACTATGTTGTTGTGTGTGATCTAGAAACCTCAAGAATGAGGAGGCCATGCCCCACATTGGGCCACAGTGCCACAGAAAAAAAACTCCTGCTAGTCTCTCTGTACGCACATGTAATACAATGCAGAAAAGTGTGTGCTGTTGGTTTTAGTTAATCATCAAAATCCACAAACAAAACATTGTGTTTTGTCATGTAAAAAACTCCTGACTGATTACTAGGTACTAACACCATTCACCTTCTGAAAACTGACACACAATTGAATTAACTACCTACCTCACCGAGAATATAGCCTGTTCATTATAAAGACCATCTGGTTAATATCATAGAAGAAAATTATTGCTCTTTATTTTGAGAAATGTATTAAACACACAAAATTCAGAGCTTCTGAATGACATAGGAGTCAGTACAGATCCTCACCAGTGGGTTTCAAATGGCTGAAACAAAATTGGCAAATATTCGTTTTGGGTAGGTATCCAATTTTTAAAAATGTAAAACAGGGACATCAAGTAACATTTAGATGACTGGGGTGAAGAAGACAATTTTTAACCCCTCATGTGATAAAAAAAGCAAAATAAATTATTAATACCATTAAAAAGGAGTAACCAAGACAACAAAATAATGTCATAAAGCCAGAGAAAATGAAGAAATATAACCAGGATATTACAAACACACAGATACTCAGTTCACTTACTGATTTTTCTTTACTTGTCTGTTCCTAATCCTTCACAGTCTCAGTCCAGACTCTATATAACGGCTAATCTACACATCTTCCTCTCCCTCTCACATTTCTTCCCATTAGTGGCTGCCTGATGGCTGTCCTACTCTATTGATGTTTTCTCCCACCAGATTAAAGTAAAAATATTTGTATGCCTTGTCAGAAATAACATATTTTTATGACTTGGCAAAACCCAGTGCATTTGGTGTCCCAAGAAAAACTTTGCTGTACACCAGGATAGAGAACCCTAAAATCCATAAAACTAGGATTGTCCCAGGAAAAAAGGAAGGAATAGGATCCACAGTTGCAGGGTAATTAATGTTACTGCATTTCACAATGCCATAAAGGCAGAATATCCAGAGTATTAACAAAAATAAACAAGGTACAAAATATAAAACCAGCACATTATGTAACATCTGAAAGTAGAACACCTTCAAGGATGTTAGTCAAATTGAGCACACAGTCAGAGTGAGACAGGTTATGTATGAAAAATTTGCTTCTCCAGTGTTAAACATTATATTAACGATTTAAGGCTCCTGATAATGGGTGCTGGCACTGAGTAAAAGTGGGCTGTGTTATTCGTATGTCAGAGAAATCTGTGGGTCTGAGGAACAGCCTGCCTAAGCAACACTTTCTCATGCTACTCACTTCAATCCTGAAGATGGATGTCGTAAGTTCCCCCGAAACATCAGCAAAACAGCCCACTTTGCCTCGATGCAAACACCCCAGAATGGGATCAACATGCAAACACTGTACGCCAAATAGTAGAAAGACTCTTAATAAAGTGGTGAAAAGTCTAAAAGCATGTAGTTGTAATTTATTTAAGACATACCACTCTCTCAGAATCTGCCTTGCAAGACTTGGGGAAACCATGATGATATAATAATGCTACATCAACTACAAAGACTTCACAAATTAAAAAAAAAAAAAGAATTACAGTATGATTATGCATGCAATTCTTCAATCAAGATTACAGAAAGTTTACAATACAAATTCATCTACAACTACTTAGTAAATAATTGTACACATTTTACTTGAAATCAGTGTTCAGACATTTCTGAAATGGAAAAACTGATAAAACTGCATAAATATAAAATAATTTATACCCAGTTTTGAGTTACTTAGTAAGTCAAAACTCACCTGTTCATTAAGTTCTAACAATATCCTCAACTCTGCTGGGTCTTCTTCATCTGATATACCCTCATCTTTTTCAACAGATGGCTCTGGAGTCAGCCGTGCTGGGCTCGGACTGAGACGGCGACCTTCAAATTGATGAATATATTTTAAGCAGATAAACATACACTTTGGTTCTTAGCTTCAATATCTCTGAATGAATACACTACTACATGAAGCTACTAGGAAAAGCACATGTAATTATTCTAATGTTGTATTCTTCAATACAGAAAACCTGGTTAAATATAATCTAAAGTAAATGTGTATGTGACATGTGCACATGTGTCCTGTGATGTGTAAAGATAAAAATACAAGGTATAAATTTCAAATATGTTGTCATTCTTTTCATTAACCTTCCTTCTGTATTTTACAAGTAAAGATATGTTTATGATAACATCAAGTCAATCTGTGTGTCTATATGTGCATATCAAAATGTCTGACCCACAGTGAGAGCAACTGAACCAATGCATGAACTTTCATACACCTGGTGTGAAACATCATACCATTGGAGACTAACCAACTGCTGCACAATTTAATTCACTATGACAAAAAAATTATTATGCATGGTATGACTTGCATGGAAGAAGAGAAAAAAGAATAAATTCAATTGTATATTGTATTAGACCTTCTTTCATGGCTATGTTTTTGGCCACATAAAGTAAAAATATTATGGTCATATACAATCTGTATTTATCCCTCTGTCTGATGGCAATAACTAATGACAACAGAAACCAGGCATCTGGAATAGTTAGTGGATTAGGTCATAAAAACGGATATAAATTTTACACAAAACATATTTGTATTTAAACATCACAAATGCAGCAGTATGCAAAATTTTAATATTATGCCAAACACTTCAGATAGTGGCATTCTATATTTGTGGAAACTATTTTAGAATTAAGTAATTAAGTTGCATATTTCATTAATTCATAATTCCTTACAGAAATTCAGTGTATATGAAAGAATTTAGAATAAAGCTGTAAGTTGTTCCCAAGGCCATGCTTATAGAATGAATGATTTGTAAAAATGAATAAAAATGAGATCCATATGTTGCAGCAATTATGAATCAAGGGTATAATGTCCTTTTCTCTGCCATATCTTGTACAGAACTAAACACACTTACTTGAAGACACCTAGTGTTTTATTTGTAAATGCAATTAAATTATTTTAGGACATATTTTGATCAATAACATGGTTTTGTAATGTCCATTGCATTCGCATCTTCTCCTGAAGAGTGTGGCGAAAGTACAGAAATGTTTAAGGTCATAGAAAGAAGGTAAAATTAAGTTTGTAGAATACAACAGAATGGAGACAATTCATTTTCACATTCTTTCAATTTCTCAACAAGAACAAGAACAAGAAAAGGAGGAGGAGGAGAAGAAGAAGAAGAACAACAACAACAAGAACAACAACAGATAACAGATAATGGAAGCCAATGATCAGTTTTTATAATTCAAACTGCTATCTGTAAACATGTTTATTCTACAAGCATTACGGACTGACAGTGATAATGCATGAGAATCAAATTTGGTAAACGTTACATACTTGTACTAAGTGCATATCACAACTGTTCATAACTGGGTCATGCAAAGTGTTATTCTATGTACAAACAAATATATTTCCACTTCCACATGTGATTATCAGAAACACAGTCTAAACTACCCACTCCAAACTACACAAGGGGCAGAAACGGCTACTTAGAACAAGGCAGACAAACCAGACCAGTGTAAAAGCCTGGAGGAAAAAATATTATTATAATACAGGTAAGGATATTCACTGTGACATGTGATTGCTTTTGGGAAAAACAATTATGATCTTACAATGCACTGCAAGCAGCATCGTTGAAATAAGCACTATGAAATGACTAGGCAGATGCTGCCTAAGCCCATTACCAGCCTTAAATTAGACCCCATGCATAAAGTAAGTAAAAAGCAGAACTGGTGCAAGAATTAATTGTACTTGTGTCCTCATTAAACTCACAAATAACTCCACCGTTCCTGTGAAACTGGCAATAAAATTACATTGGATGTTACGTGCGTTTGGAACTGCAAAATTGAAAATCGTTTTCCTGTCCCATCTTCTATTTTACTGCTTTTATCCTTTATATAATATTAATATTTTCTATAGTGTATGTACATTTCTGAATCACAAGTACTGATACTACACATAATATATAAATTTGAATAGGAACATATGCATTCCTTCTTCCCTAATATATTGCTTTACACAGGGATAATGAACATAAAAAACATTACTTACTTACTCCATGGTGCAGAGTCCTTCTTGAGAAGCTAACCAGTTTTCAGCTAGTCAAGAAATTCCCACATTTTATGGAACCCAAACGTTAATTACCACATTCACAAATGCCTGCCACCTGTCCCTATCCTGAGCCAGCTCAATCCAGTCCACACCCCACATCCCACTTCATGAAGATCCATCTTTATACTATCTTCCCATCTATGCCTGGGTCTCCCAAATGGTCTCTTTCCCTCAGGTTTCCTCACCAAAACCTCTCCTTTCCCCCATAAGCACTACATGCCCCAGCCATCTCATTCTTCTCAATTTTATCACCCAAACAATAATGGGTGAGGAGTACAGATCATTAAGCTCCGCATTATGTAGTTTTCTCCACTCCCTTTTTACCTCATCCCTCTTAGGCCCAAATATTCTCCTCAACACCCTATTCTCAAACACCCTCAGCCTACGTTCTTCCCTCAATGTAAGCGATCAACTTTCACACCCATACACAACAACCGGTAAAATTATAGTTAGTCCAGGTCCGAGCTTACTGTATGAATGTTTAGTGACATGATATGCTCTTATGGTGATGAGTTGTTAGCACCTCGCCCAACCCCCAAGCTGGAGGACCACCTCTTGTCAGCTGTCCGTGATGGCTTATTCAATATATTCGCAGCAACCTTCCATTCTGGAGGCTGTTCCTCCATCAGCAATATGAGGATGCACCATGCCATGGTGACAGGGCTCCACTTATCACTTTAATTATACTGGAGCATGGTTGCCATGCATCTAAGACCTAATTGGCATTTGACAACCAAATATGTTGCATGAGACAGGGGCACCAATCCTGTATTTACACTAAAGTAGTAAATGAAATTATTACGTAATGAAAACTGCTATGTTAGACGCACTACTTTTACTTGAAAAATCTTATGATTTGTGAATCAGTAACAGAGAATTCGTTATGAGTTACAAATACTTCTCTCCATGCATAACATCACATGGAATAACGTTTCTGTGTTTGTCCACTTTCTTACCATTTATGAGAAATTTATTAACAAAATAGGATATTAAAATAATCTCCACACCCTCAACATTGCTATTCTATGTTAGTAAATCCCCTTTTTGTTATACATGCAATATAACATGGAATGTATTAAACTGATGAAGGAGTAGGAAAGCCCATTTCACTTCATTTGCTAAAATGATAGGTGGTGTCACTGTTGTGAATGTCATGTTTTTGCAATCTGTAGCGTCTCATTCAAATTTAAATGCATTACTGAAATAAAATCATTGTGTGGATACACAAATTACTTCAAAAAGAAAACATAAACATAATTCCATACCGAATGTAACCCTTTCACTATAACAGAACAATTCTATTTCACACTGGAAAGCATTTTGTGCATTATAAAGCGAACTGTTCTGTCAAATATATAAGGCACTCAAACATTTTCTTTCTTTCAGGTTTATGAAATTATATAATAAACAAGAAAGAGAACTGTAAATAGTTAACATTAATAAACATGAGAATACAGTACAAACTATACTTATTCCTTACTTTACATCCAATGATAGTTTCATGAAAATGCATGTGAAAATTAATATGTCCCATTTGAGCACAAATATACAATTTTGCCACATCATGATGACATCAAATAACTCTCAGTACTTGTCAGTGTCAAACAGTACTGCTTCATTTTCTTTTTCGTTTATTTTCCTTATCTACATTGTAATATGTGTTTCAATTATAACCATTCATTTCATTAATTTAAGTTCATTTAATAATAAAATTCACCATTTTTTTATTCAGTAAATGTCTGTTTAACATCTCTCATCAGATTTGAAATCAAATGACTTTTTCATAAAGAAAGCTCTCAAGGCAGAAGTGTCAAAATGTAAACCTCACAAAAAGAATGATTTGAAAGGGGTAATAAAGTGAGATGTGTTTACAGTCTCCATAAAAACTCTGTAAGCAATACTATTGAAATTCAGCATTCAAATCCAACATATCGATTCATTTGTTTCACATTGAGAGTGAATTTCTTATGTGATCAAACATGTTAATGAACAGATTATGACATCTGTACAGACCATTTTAATTTTATGACTTCTATGTATAAATAATCAGCCTATATATTTTTTATATATAATACTTAGCACAAGTACTATTAATAGTGAAAGGGTTAAAATAAGATGAAAATACCCCGGAATAAACGTGTCAATGATTAAACCTCTCACTTTGAGTTTACTAATGGCATCACACCCTCAACATTTTAATACATCCAAGGAGAATCTCTCTAGTTAAATGCAGCTTTAGAAAATGGTCATGGCTCAGAAAAATCAAACAAAAACAATGTTAGTTAATGTCTTTATTAATTAAGAGGATTAAAATTAGTTTCAGGTCATTCCAGGGGAATATTTTAAAACGTACACATTACATTTTAAATAAAGTTAAAACCTCCATTGAACTGGATTTGAGTGCAATGTTGTCATTTGATATTACATTCTTATTACAGACACTGTCTTAGAAGCTTGTACTTCCAATACATCCATAAAATAATCATGGTACTTAAAGATGGGCATGATAAATAATAAATCTTTCTTAAAAATTTAACCAAATGACCTACTATTTGCTTTGTACACAAAATACACATATAAAGTAAGTTCACAGCTTTCTGTGTAAGTGCCTTGAAGTCATCAAGAAACTTCTGCATAGACAGACAGTATTTGTAGTCTAATCAGATAATTTCTTGGACTTTCATCAAAAATAATTTTGAATTTCCTGAAGCATAGATATCCCACAGCTGGTGAAGTATGCTATTTAGAATCAGAATGCTCGCAATACTTTTTTTCTGATATGCATGGGTAACAGCAATATTAACTCACTTCTAACAAACTGAACATTAAAAAATCCATGCTGAGCTTGGAGTTAACATTAGAACATTCATGATTTTGAGTTTCTGGCTGGGGAGTAGTGTGAACATTAATATCTCAGACACTATGCTCAGTGAATGTCATGTTGGTGTTCCTGTTCTTTTTTTTTACCATCTGGCAATTGGCAAGAGTAGAGACGAATAGAGAGTGAGGGAGTGGAGTGAAATTGTTGGGGTCACCTGGTATTGTATTTGTAACTTTTTCTATACATACTAACTTTGGCTCCTGGGCATGTAGCACATATGCGGGAGAGGAGAGGTGTATACAGGGTGGTGGGGAAACCTGAGGGAAAGAGATCACTTGGAAGACCCAGGCATAGATGGGAGGATAAAATGAAGATGGATCTTCAGGAAGTGCAATGGGGGGGCATGGGCTGGATTGATCTGGCTCAGGATAGGGACAGGTGGTTCACACTTGTAGATGTGGTAATGAACCCTCAGGCTCCATAAAATTCAGGAAATTTCTTGACTAGCTGAGAACCTGTTAGCTTCTCAAGAAGGACTCTACTCAGTTGAGTGAGTAAGTAAGTAAGTAAGTAATTAGCCAGATGCTACTTTTGGAATATCTGAGTTATCAAAGCTACTGACACTAATGAGATGGACTGTGACAATTTATACTGATCTATGCAAAAGAAGAAAGCTTGATTACGTATCCTGTACATGTGATTATGTAACATCCATTCTCTTTTCATACTCTATGTACTAATCTTTCACAATATATCTAATGTTTTACTCATACCTTCATCAGTTTGGTTAACAATTACTGCCTGCCTTGGTAACTTGCCAAGGAACTTAATGACTATAAAGCTATTACAACCTCTTCTTTCTGTACCATAACAGTTTAGTTCAGTTCCCTGCTAACTCCTAATTCCATCTATTGGAGAAACGACTAACTACCTGATACTTCAGTACATTTTATGAAAGCAAATTTGGGATTCCATTATTCTGGGATATGATTCTGTATCAATGGGTAACTGGATCCCAATGTTTCTAGGGAACATTGGGTCATCATCTTCAAGAGTTTAAAGGTCTTAGGAAAACTGCTCTGTGATTACCCATTGACACAGCATCATCTCACAGAAAAACAGAACCATTAGTTAAACTGCTGTGAAAAACCCCAAAATTTTGGACAGTAATCTCCCATATATTGCCTCCAATTCCATTTATTTTCATAACATGAAATAATTTAACACAATTA
>JGI20166J26741_11723696_pt1 | contig 10685 bp, 11 predicted proteins | sample TergutCu122P5_FD_26741 | JGI IMG/M metagenome (IMG submission 26741) | reverse complement strand
GTATTTGGGCTCGGCGGGGGGCGGTATCTTTTTGTTGATGAAAGTCACCATGCCGTAAGGCTGTAAATACGAGGTCTTGTTGATAAACACGCCTTCCGCCGTAATCGTTATGGGGTACGTCTCGGTCGAGGCCTGGTAGCCTTCGGGCGCGCGCTTTTCGCCCAGGATATAGATGCCGGCCGGCGCGGAAAACGTCGCGTACCCGTTTGCCGTGGTCTGCTCGTAAGATTTGACCGAGGGGTCCTGCGCGTAGTTACTGTCGGGAACAAGCGCCAGCGTCGCGCCGGACAGGAGGTTCCCGTTCTCGTCCGTTTTCATGACCTTGAAACTGTATACGGGCGGTGGGGTTGGCATGGGCGCGGCGGCGGTAACTTCGATCCTGGCCGGATCGGTTACGGCTTCTTTCGGTTCTGGCGGCGTTTGCCCCGGCGTGACATCCCCGGATTGCCTGTAAGTGAGGACGGCATAGTAATACTTTACCCCGACCGCGTCGGTCGCCGGCGTTAGCGTGGTCGTGTGCGAGATCTGCCTGCTGTAAGTGACCGCGCTCTCCGCCAATGCGTTCGTCCTGTCCGTATTCGAGTTGTCATAGCTCCAATACCACTTTACCGACATGGGGTAATCGCTTTCGATATAGCCCAGTCCCGCCAGAGGGTCGTATGTGAACGTCGCCCTGAGCGGTACGGCGGTTTCGTTTAGCGCATAGGCCGCGCCGACGGGGTTTTCCGCGATTTGAAACGGGCCGTCCGCCGCGCTGACCGCCGGCGGCGGCGCCGCGAATATGACGAAGGCCGCGGCCGCCGTCAGCAGAATGGATATGAGTCTTGATTTACCTTTCATAAAAGCCTCCCTGATATTTGAGCGTCATTGTTATTTTGTATTATCATGCCGCATTCAGGGATAATTTTACCTGGTATTTTTTGGATGACGGAAAAGCGCGCGTTTATACGCTGCCATTAACGCCGTTTTACATCTCTTTCCGGGCGCACATCAGCGCGACAATCGCGGCGGGACCCGCCGTTTCGGTGCGCAGAATCCGCTTGCCCAGCGAGATTAGGCGCAGGCCGCCGTCCGTGGCGAGCGCCGCTTCTTGGGCGTCGAAGCCGCCTTCCGGGCCGATAAATATGCCGACGCTCCGGCCGGCGGAATGTTCGAAGGCGGTTGCCAGCGGCGGGCCCTGGTAAAATTCGTAGGCCAGGTAAGCCTCGTCCAGCGCGGAGGAATATTTTACCGCCTCGGCAAAGCCCAGCGCCTCGCCGACGGCCGGCAGCACGCCGCGCCCGCATTGCCGCGCGGCCTCTTCCGCGATTTTGCGCCAGCGCGCGGTCTTTTTCCGCGTATCGGCGTTTATGCGCGAAACGCTGCAGCGCGTCTGCACCGGGATGATTTCGGCCGCGCCCAGTTCGACCGCTTTCTGGATTATGCGGTCCATTTTGTCTGATTTGGGAAGGCCCTGAAAGAGCGTGACGCGGACGCCCGGCTCGGACGCGTTCATCTCAACATTATCAACGCTTAGCGCGATTTCGTCATCGCCGATTTTCAAAACCGTGCAATGATAATCCCGCGAATCGCCGTCGCAGAGGACGACGCGCTCGCCGGGGGAAAGCCGCAGCACCCTGGCGTGCCTGGCGTTTTCGCCGCCGAGGACGGCCGTATCCCCGGAAACGGCGCTTGAATCGATAAAAAAGCGGTGCGGCAACGGGATCACCTCATATGTTTGGCGTTGAACTCTTTGCCACGACGCACACCCACACGTCCTTCTGGGTGACGGACAGAATTTGCAGGCCGGCGGAGCGGAGCTTTGCGGTCACGTCGCTCAGGCGGTCGTCGATGATGCCGGAGACGATGAACAGGCCGCCGGGGGCCAGGCATTCCGCGGCGAAGGCGGTGAGGCCGATTATCACGTCGGCGACGATGTTGGCGAGCACGATTTCGTATTTACGGGACAGAATGCGCTCCCTGAGCGGGCCGTCGCGCAGGATATCGCCGTGAAGGGCCGTGTATTTTTCGGGGCCGATGGCGTTTAGCGCGGCGTTTTCGGCGGCGGAACGCGCCGCGCTGGGGTCTATGTCCGCGGCGACGGCGGAGCCCGCGCCCAGCAGCACCGCGGCGACGGAGAGTATGCCGCTGCCGCAGCCCAGGTCCAGCGCGGAATCGCCGGGCTTTACGTATTTTTCGAGCTCCAGCAGGCATAGCTGCGTCGTCTGGTGCAGGCCCGTGCCGAAGGCGTTGCCCGGCTCCAGCGTCAGCACGGCGCGGCCGGGTTTGTTATCACATGTTTCCCAGGACGGGCAGATTATGAGCTTTTCGCCCAATTCAAACGGTTTGTAGGATTCCCGCCATTTCTCCGACCAATCGTCCGCTACGGCCTCGGCATCCAGCCGCAGGGAGCCCAGGTCTATGCCGAAATCGCCGCGTTTCAGCGCCTCAATGCCGTCTTTGACGTTTTGCAGCGTCTTTTCGCCTTCCGGGCCGTTATCGAGATAGAACACCGCGCGCGGCTCTTTAAATGAGGGCGAAAGCAGCTCCTCCTCCACATAGTCCCATTGGACGCCGGCGGACGGCGTTTGCAGGAAGCGCCGCATTTCATCCTCGTCCTCGATCTGGACGCCGGGGATTGCGCGGTCGGAAAGCATGGCGCAGACGGCTTCCATGCCTTCGGTGGTCGTATGGAGGGTACATTTTATCCATTGCATATTATCACCGTATCAAAATAAAAGCGCGCACGCCCTGGCGCACGCGCAGTATCAACGCCGCGGCCGTTTGCTATCTTCTGCCGCCCAGCAAACGCAGGATGAACAGGAAGATATTGATAAAATCCAGATACAGCCGAAGCGCGCCCTGAATTGATGAGACGGAGACGGCGTTCTCGCCCTGCTGGGCGACGTAGGCGTACATGCCGCGTATCTTCTGCGCGTCATACGCCGTAAGGCCCAGGAAGATGACGAGGCCGATGATGCAGATGAGGAAGTTCAGCCCGCTGCTGCCGATGAACATATTGACGATTGAAACGACGATTATGCCGATCAGCCCGACCATTGAGAGCTTGCCGATGCTGGTCAGGTCCTGCTTTGTGGCCATGCCGTACAGCGACATAACGCCGAATATCACGGCGCACATGACGAACGCTATGACGACCGTCGAGGCGGCGTATACGAAGAAGATATACGAAAGCCAGACGCCGTTCAGCGCGCTGAAAACGACGAACATCGCCATAGCGGAGGGCGCGGAGAGCTTTTCCAGCCCGCGCGAGAGCCTGAACACCAGGACCATCTGGACGACGAAACAGACTATCGTGACCACGCCGAACGCCGGCGACATGGCCCGGCTGCCCAGCGCGGCGAGCGTCAGGAAGCTGAACAGCGCCGTTATCAGCAGGCCGAGGAACATCCAGCCGTAGACCTTGGCCATATAGCGGTTGACATCCTGCGCGGTGAGCGAATTTGCTTGGTATGGGTCGTTATTATAATCGTTGTACATGGTCAACACCCCTTTGATAATATTTTAGCACTCCGCGAAGGAGTTTGCAAGACTTTATTGTAAATAGTATATAACTTTTTTGTGAATTTAATGAATCCAAGTATTGTTATATTTTGCAAAGTCTGCCCAACACTTTGTAGTTTTCCCCGCGCCAGCGCTCCGGGAAAACGGGCGAGACCAGCGCGACGGCGCACGCGGCCGGCCCGGCGGATTTCAGCGTGTCCGCGCCGCCGGGGGCGGGCGCGAACGTCCCGCCGTTCAGACCGGCCAAAACGCGGCATTCATACGCGGCGCCTTTTGAGCCGGCGGGCGATATCTCGCGGACGTTTTCGTCGCGGACAAGCGTTTTTATCGTTTGATAGGATACGATTTTTTCGATATTTTCAATGACTTCCGCGCCGACCAGCGGTTCGCCGAACAGCGCGAACAAGTCGCCGTCCGAGGCGGGCCGGAATTTCAGCCCGTGTTTATCCGCCAGACCGACGGCCGTAACGCCCAGGCCGGTCATGACGGCGCGGAAATTCTCCTCCGTCGAGCCGGTGAGGCAGCCCGGCGAGACGCCGGCTTTTTCCATTTCGCGCGCGATGCCGCGGACGATCTCCCGGCCGGTCGGCTCAAATTCGGAGGCCACGCAGTCCGTCACGCAGACAATCTCCGCGCCGGCGGCCAGTACTTCCATAATGGCGACGCGCGCGGTCATAGCCCCGGCCAGGGACGGCGGCGCTTTCAGCGCGTCCCCGGGCTTTTCGCCGACGGCCCCGCAGGAATCCGCCGCTATGACCAGGCATTGCCGCCCGTCCAGTTCGACAATGCTCAAATCCCGGCGCTTATATGTATTATAGCTCATTTGAGGCTCCGAATACGCCCAGAACCTTGATTTTGACCAATATGGCGAAGATGATATACCCGCCGGCGGCGTTGGCCAGCGCGACGGCGGAGAGCGGCAGCATCAGCCCGAGGCACACGGCCAGGCCCAATATCGGCGAGACGGCCAGCAGTTCCAGCGGCGCGTTGAATATCACGCCGGCCGCGCAGGCGCAGACGCCGCGCAAAACAACGTTCGCGCCCAGGCGTTTGAGCAGTCTGTCGGCCGCGTAAAACGCAAGCATGGTGACGGCCATAAATACCGAGATGATCGCGTGGACGGGGACGGTATACGGGAAACCGTGTATGTACGCCGTCAGCCAGTGGCCGGCGAAGCCCACCAACATGCCGGCGGGCGCGCCGAGGGCCAGCGCGCCCAGGAAGGCGGGCAGCGAGTCGAACGCGATGGACGTGCCGGGGACGCCGATAAGCGAGCCGGCGGCCGAAAGCGCGATGAGCATGGCGCAGGCCGCGAGTTTGCGCGTGTTGAGCCTTTTGTTGTTCATAGGCCGCCCCCGGTTTTCAGGATTTCGTACAAGAACGCGTTGACTATGGCCGCCGCGATGCTGCTGCCGCCCTTGCGCCCGCGCGCGGCGATGCAGGGCGCTTTGCCCCGGATGATCAGCTCTTTTGATTCCACCACGTTGACAAACCCGACGGGCGCGGCGATTATGCCGGCGGGCTCATAGCCCTGCCGCGTCAGTTCGTGCAGCTTGAGCAGGGCGGTCGGCGCGTTGCCGACGGCGAAGATCAGCCTTTCGCCTGACGCGGCGGCCTTTTCCACGCTGACCGCCGCGCGGGTAATGCCCAGCGCTTTGGCGCGGGCCGCAACGTCCTCGTCCGCCATGAAACAGCGGAGGCCCACGCCCAGCTTGCCCGCGGCGGTTTTGCTGATGCCCGCCAGCGCCATCTGCGTATCCGTGACTACGCCGACGCCCGAAACCAGCGCCGCGGATATGGCTTCCACGGCCCCTTCGCTGAAATACAGGCTGTCCGCGTAGTCGAAATCGGCGGAGGCGTGTATGCAGCGCTTTACGATGAACGCGCGCGGCCCGTCCGGGGTCTTGCCCAGGCGCGCCAGCTCCTCGCCGATGATCTCGAAGCTGCGCGCCTCAATTTCGTTTGGATTCGTGTATTCAATACTCATACCTGCCTCCTAAGAGTGTTTATATTACAAGGGACAAACCGTACTTGAGGCCAGAAGCCAGAGGCCGGAGGCCGGATAAAACCAACCCGCCGGGTTGTAGGGAACGGTCTTGATTGTTACGCCATCGTAATGACGGCGCGATGTCTTGCACTTCGCTTCGCGAAGCGGCCCGCAGTGCCGGTTTTGCCGAAGGCAAAACTGCAAAAGCATCGCGTCCTACGGCGCCAGAGGCCAAAAACCGGATAAAACAGGCACCGTAGGGGCGGCCCTGTGTGGCCGCCCACCCACGACGCCACAATCCGTTCGTGCAGGGCAAGGGCTCGCGTACTAGAGGCCAGAAGCCGGATAAAATCGGCTCTGCGGACTGTAGGGAACGGTCTTGACCGTTCCGCTTCGGGTATTGGTGGGGGTGAGGGCGGCCACGCAGGGCCGCCCCTACGGACACCGTCGCCCTTAAACAACCATTTGTCATCCTGAGCCTGCGAAGGATCTTACGCCTTTAACTATTCCAAAAAACACGCCATTACGGTTCATGCTCCTGTTTTTTCACAAGTAATCATCTAGCCTATAGCCTCTAACCTCTAGCCTCTAGCACCCAGCTCACCTTTCTATCCCGTCGCGGGCCGTGACGCCTCTGTCATACGGATGCTTAATCTTTTTTATCTCCGATACGTAATCCGCGAGGCCGATCAGTGTTTGCGATGGGTTTCTGCCCGTCAGCACTACCTCGACGCGCGGCGGGCGGTTCTTCAGGAAGCCGGCCAGCGCGTCCTCGTCGAACAATCCCGCGTTTACCGCCGCGATGATCTCGTCCAGAATCAGGACGTCGCAGGCGCCCGCCGCGCAAAGACCGGCGCAGCGCTTGAAAATATCGGCGTGGATGCCGCGGCAGGCGGATTTTTCCTCCGCGTTCATGGCGACGGAGAATTTTTCGATTTTTTCGGAAGCTATGACGGTCGCGCCCGGAAAGGCCGATAGCGCCGCTATTTCCCCGCTTTTGCCGTTTTTCAGAAACTGCGCGAAAACGACGCTGAACCCGGCCCCCAGCGCGCGCAGCGCGAGGCCGGCGGCGGTGGACGTCTTGCCCTTGCCGTCGCCGCAGTAAATATGGACTAAACCCATTTGATGTTGCGGCATCAGGTCAGGCCCCTTTCGAGGATTTCGTAAATCTTCGGCATATCCAGCGATTCCCTGATGTTCGCCTCCAGGATATCGAACTGCTTCTCCCTGAACGCGTCCGGGTCAAACGCCTCGTTTTCGTCCAGGATAACGCCTTTCCGGGCGCACAGCGCTTCGATTATTGCCCGTGACACATCCGGCGCGTCAAAAACGCCGTGGATATACGTCCCGTAGGTATTGCCGCTGTTTATGACGTTCGCGGCCGCGTCGGACACGCCCATGTGTATCTCGTAACCGGCAAACGGCAGGTTTGACAGGCCCGCGAACGCGCCGCCCACGGAGGCCAAGCGCCCGCTCACCTGCCGCAGCGTTTTTCGCGGGTCAAATACGGTGTCTATGGGCAGCAGGCCCAGCCCTTGAGCCTGCCCGCCGCCCTCCGCGCCGCATGGGTCGGATATGCGCCCGCCCAGCATTTGCATACCGCCGCAGATTCCGAATATTGGCTCATCGCCCGCGGCGCGGCGTTTTATAAGCGCGGCGAGGCCGGTTTCCCTCAGCCAGGCCAGGTCGGCCAGGGTGTTTTTGGTGCCCGGAATGATCAGCAGGTCGGGGCCGCCGAGTTCCGCCGCGCGGCGGACATAGCGCAGCGACACGCCGGCTATGCGTTCGAACGCGCTGAAATCGGTGAAGTTGGAGATTTTTGGCAGGCGAATGACCGCGATATCGATAAGACCGTCTTTACGGGCGGAAAAACGCTCCGTCAGGCTGTCCTCGTCGTCCAGGCGGATATCCATGTACGGCATGACGCCGAGGACCGGCGCGCCCGTTATGCACTCCAGCTCGTCAAGGCCGGGCTTGAGTATATCCAGATCGCCCCGGAACTTGTTGATTATCACGCCTTTGACCATCGCGCGCTCGTCCGGCGGAAGCAGGGCCAGCGTCCCGGCGACGGCCGCGAACACGCCGCCGCGGTCGATATCGCCGACGAGCAGCGCCGGCGCGCGCGCCAGCCGGGCCATGCCCATGTTGACTATGTCGTTTTCCCGCAGGTTGATCTCCGCCGGGCTGCCCGCGCCCTCTATGACGATGACGCCGTATTCGGCGGCGAGGCTTTCATACGCCCGCGCGACGTCCGGCAGAAGGCGGTCTTTGAACGCGTAGTACATCTTCGCGTCCATGTCGCCTATCGGTTTGCCGTTGACGACGACCTGCGAGCGGCGGTCGCCGGTGGGCTTGAGCAGTATCGGGTTCATGCGCGCGTCCGGCGGGACGCCGCAGGCCTGCGCCTGCGTTACCTGCGCGCGCCCCATCTCCAGCCCGTCCGCCGTGACGAACGAGTTCAGCGCCATATTCTGGGATTTAAACGGCGCGCACCGGAGGCCGTCGCGGCTGAAAACCCGCAGCAGCCCGGCGGCGATAAGGCTTTTGCCGACGCTGGAGGCCGTGCCCTGAATCATTATACTTTTAGCCATCACAAGCACATCCCGACGCATTTTATCAGATAATCGTTGTCCGCCTCGCCCCTGACGGCGGCGCGGTAAAAGCCCGGCGAAAGCCCGGCGTAATCGCGGCAGTCGCGTATCAAAACGCCCAGGCGCAGCAGTTTTTCATATAAATCAACATCGCCGGATTTGAAAAACACGTAGTTGGCTTTGGAATCAAAGATCGTGAGGCCCAGGCCGGCGAGCCGCCCGGAGAGCTTCTCGCGGTTCCGCGCGGTCAGCGATTTTGTCCTGACGATATATTCCGAATCCGACAGCGCGGCTATGCCGCATTTTGACGCGGCCGCGGAGACGCTCCAGGGCTGGAGCGCGGCCCGCACACGTTCGTTCAGCGCCGCGTCCGCGCAGACCGAATAGCCCAGCCGCAGGCCGGCCATCGCGTAAAATTTGGTGAACGCCTTCAGGATTATGACGTTTTTGAAGCGCGGCGCGTGCGCCAGCAGTGAGGCGTCCTGCTCAGGAAAATCGGCGAAACACTCGTCCGCGATCAATATCGCGCCGGTTTCGCGGCATTTTTCGGCGATTTCGAGCATCAGCGGCGTTTGCGTCACGACGCCGGTTGGGTTGCCCGGATTCGCGATAAAGACGATATCCGGGCCGTTTTGTATCTCTGATAATACTTCATCAGTCAGATTAAAGCCGCTTTCCGGCTTAAGAAAATGCTTTTTAACCCGACAGCCGGCCAGCCCCAGCGCGCGCTCGTATTCGGAAAACGCCGGGGCGATGATGAGCGCGGACTTAGGTCCCAGCCCCAGCGCCACCCGGTATATCAGGTCGGCGGAGCCGTTGCCGCAGACGAAGTATTCGGGCGGGAGGCCGTGAAAGGCCGAAAGCGCGGCCCGCAGTTCGCGGCAGAGCGGGTCGGGGTAGATCTCATACGCGCCGATGTTTTCATAAACGGCGCGTTTCGCGGCCTCCGGCATACCCAGCGGGTTGATATTGGAAGAAAAATCCAATATATCGGGGCCCAAACCGTATATGTCGCCGCCGTGCGTATAAGCCTTCATATCATTCATATCAGCAGGCTGACCCCCAGACGTATGGCGAGGAATATGACGAGCGCCAGCGCCGACGCCGCGAGCATCAGCCGGTTGGCCCGGATGATGTCGCCGGGCGCGGCGGGGCGGGCGTCGTCGCCGATATAGGGCTTTTCGACCGTTTTGCCGGAATAGGCGCTCGGCCCGCCCAAGCGTATGCCCAAAGCGCCGGCGCAGGCCGCTTCCGGCTTGCCGCTGTTGGGGCTGGGGTGCTTATGTTTGTCGCGCTTATACACGCGCAGGGCGTTTTTATGATCAAGGCCGGTGATGAAGCTCGCGGCGATCATCAGCCGGCCGGTGATTATCGCGGGGATGAAGTTCGCGGCGTCGTCCAGCCGGGCGGCGAAACGGCCGAAATACAGGCGGCGCGCGTCTTTATAGCCGATCATCGAATCCAGCGTGTTGACGGCCTTGTACGCGAAGCCCAGCGGCGCGCCGCCAATCGCCATGAACAACAGCGGCGCGACGGCCCCGTCCGATGTATTCTCGGCCACGGTCTCCACGGCGGCCCGCGCGATCTTCTCTTCGCTCAAATCCGCCGTATCCCGCCCGACTATGCGGGAGAGGCGCGCGCGCGCCAATTTTATATCTCCGCCCGATAAAGCCGCGTAAACGCCCATGCTCTCCGTTTTCAGCGATTTTACCGCCAGTATCTGGTAGCAGAAGAACGCCTCCAGCGCGGTTTTGAGCCACGGTCCCACGAGGCCCGCCGCCCGCAGCAGGCAAAACGGCAGAGCGAACGAGGCGGCGACGAGCAAAACAGACAGAACGGCCCCGCCGAACACAAGCCGCGCCGCGCTTTCGCCGGCCAGCCGCCTTACCGGGCGTTCGCCGGCGCTGATCGCGCGGCCCATCAGCCGGACGGGGTGGGGAAAGCCGGGCGGGTCGCCGAAAACCAGGTCCAGGACGAACCCGGCGGCTATCGCGATTACGGCGCCCACAGCTCGCCGTTCGAGAGCAGGCGCATCTCCGAAGCGACGCCGTTTTCGGCGTCATACGCGAACGTGACGCCGTCAAGATTGCCGACGACGCGCCTGAACAGGCCGTTTTCGCCGTGCAGCAGCCGGTGCGTTATCGCGCCGATCACGCCGCCGTGCGCAATGACGGAGACATTCCGGTACCCGCCCGCCGCCGCCATCCGGGCGATATCATGGAACGCGGCCCAGCAGCGCTCCGCGAAGCCCACGAGGCTTTCGCCGTTCGGGAACACCTCCAGCGCGCCGGTTTCGAGCCACTGCCGGAAAAGCGGGTGGCCCATGAGCTCGTCGGCGGTTTTGCCCTCGAAATCGCCGAAGCGGCATTCGGACAGGCCTTCGACAATAACGGGGTCGCGGCCGGGGTAGATCATCTTCGCGGTGGACAGACAGCGGCGCATGGGGCTGGAATACACGGCGTCCGCCGGGGGGTAGCGCTTAAGCGCCTCGTCCGGGATGGCCCGCTCGATGATGTCCGCGTCTATGCCGCCCTGGTATATGCCGGCCTTGTTGCCGGCCGTCTGGCCGTGCCGGATTAGTGTGATGTTCATGCGATTCTCCT
>JGI20166J26741_11723585_pt1 | contig 10685 bp, 7 predicted proteins | sample TergutCu122P5_FD_26741 | JGI IMG/M metagenome (IMG submission 26741) | reverse complement strand
AACTTGCCCAGGATGCAGCATACCAGAGCTATACCAGTCGACTGACTGAGCTCTGGTCTCTGCCCAAACTGGCCCAAGGGCTGAATACCTATAATAATAACACTGGGGGGTTGCTGTCCTCCACAGCTTGTACTACCTCTACTCGGACATGCCCCCCCCCACCCCCCACCCCCACCCCTTCTAATTGGCTCAGGCTATTTTTGAGCCAACTCTTTACCTGTATGAATACCCTAGCAGTCTCATCCTGGTTTTTCTTCCTGCTTACACCACCTATGAAGATGGAACAGAGTGTTCCAAAAGTCTTCAGATAGAATTCAGACACCAGGAAATCACCCAAAGGAAAGAATGCAATAAGTACTTGTTCATTTATAGTTCTTCTTCAGAGGTTCTATGGTACATAAAGGATCTTGTCCTCCCTCAGGATCAGTTTCCAGGTGTCTCTATCCCTAGCTTTTTTTCTCCAGCCTCAAACATCCATTTTCTTCTGGTATTTTGCAGCATTGTCAAGCCAACTTTTTCTTGGTTTTCCATCTTACATTTTCCTTCAGGGATATTCTTCAAAACTTACTGCACAGTTCTTTCTTCAGGCATTCTTTTACACTTGTCCTAACTGTCCTAATATTTTCTAATTTCTGAGATTATGTCTGGGTCTGTGTACAGATCAATCAGCTTTTGTTTGTGCAGATCCTCTACAGGCCATTTTCTTTTACTGGGCCAGCTATTTTTCATAGTATTTTCCATTTCATATTGCTAGGGTGTTTTAATCTCTTTTGCTGAGTGGCCAGTCTTCTAAACCATACATTACCACCTATCTAATTATTGCCCAATAAATAGTTTGTCTTCCGTGATACTGCTGTAGATTTTAATAACTTGAATGTGTGAAAACATGCATCTCCTGCTGAGGTTTCTGGTTTTTATTTCAGACTTTATTTCGCTGTTTTTGGTAACACGGATTCCTAGATTCTTAAACTCATTTAGTCTTTGAAATGTATGATTATCAGTTTTCAGGTTTTCTGTATCTTGAAATCTTACCTTATTGTTCATTTAATCAAATAAAGTATTTTGTTTTAATTTCATTTATTTGCAGTCCAACCTTTGATGTTTGCTATAGTTGAAAAGCTTCTTTTATTGTGTGAGAGGTTTTTGCTACCAGGTTCACGTCATCTGCATATGCAAAATATTGCAAGGTTCTATTAAAAATCCACCCTCATTTATTTATTTCTGTTTCTGTGATAACTCTTCCCTAGATCAGGTTAAACAAATTAGCTGATAAGACATCTTCTTGCTTTAAACCACAATAAATCATGAATTCTCCAGAGAGTTGATCCTACACTTTTATTTTTCTTTCTCATAAGGTCATCTTAACTAAGTTTTGAAATTTCATGGGAATTGCGTATTCCTTCATTTTGTCAAGAACTGCTTTTCATTTTGCACTATCGTATGCCTGTGTAAAGTCAATGAAAAATTTGTGTAGTGTTAAATTATATTCATAACATTTTTCGAGGATGTTTCTTATGACAAGTGTGTCTTCTGTTTATCTGTTCCTTCTAAATGCATGTTGGTATTCCCCAAGGATTTCTTCAGTATTTGGTTCCAGTCTTATAGAAATTATCTTAGCTGGTATCTTGTATATCGTGTCAAGTAATGAAAATTCTCTACAATTATTGCAATCCATTGTATTATTCTTTGTGTGTATTAGACAAATGACTTCTACAGAAAACTCCACCAGCATCTGTTCTTTTTCCCAGATGTCTACTATGAGATCTTTTAAAAGTTTAACCTTTTCTTTACCCCCACATTTTGCTAATTGTGCAGTTTATCATCACCTGGCACCTCGTTATTTTTCAGATACCAAGTTGTAATGCCTACTTCTATAAGTGGTGGTTCCTCTGTTTCTTGTTCTGGTCTATAGTAATCAGTGGTTTCCTGTTCCTGTTCTTCTTTGTCTGGTTTGTTGAGGATATCAGCAAAATATTCTCTCCATATTCTCATTATTTAATTAGTTTCCCCAATTAATTTTCTTATTTGTTTTTACAAAATTATATTCAAGTTTGAAACCCTTTATTTATTTTGGTCCATTTTTATATATTGTTGCCTCACATCTTTTTTCCACAAATTCTTCTATTTATTCTAAATCCATTTTCTCCCCTTTCTCTCTTTTTCCTTTGACATGTGTTTTTAGCATTTCTTCTCTGTTCTTGTAACTCCTTCATTCTAGCTTGAGTCCATCCGTGTAACATTTACTCTTGCTCTAGTCTTTTCTTCTGTTGCTGCCATTTATCATCATACCCCTTCTTCTCTTTCCGTCTTCCTTCTGGCTCTAATACATCTTTTGCTGCTTCTGTTATAACATTTTTCATTCTCTGCCATTTTTCTTCTATTGTTCAGATTGTATTCTCTGATTTAGTTCCCTCAATTTTTTCTGTAAATGTGCTGTTGTATCTTCTTTCATTTTTTTTTTTAGTTTTTAGAAATACTGTATACAATTTCTCCAGTTTGTAGTTCCCCTTTTCATACATTCATTTGATATTTGCAGCTTGTACTTGATACGCACCAAATTGTGGTCCATATCACAGTCTGCTCCCCTTAAGCTTCTCATGCATTGCATATCAGTACCATGTCTTCTGTCTATCAGTTCGTGGTCAGTTTGGTTAACTCTCTTTCCATCAGGGGATTGCCAAGTCTGTTTATGAATTCTTTTATGTGGGAAATAAGTTCTGCTAATAGAGAAATTTTTACTGCGGGCAAAATTAAAAATCCTATTTCCAATTCGGACAATAAAACCAACAAGTGCACTGATTTTAAAATTATATTTTTTACACACAGTTTATCATATCTCCAACATGTTTTGATCTATCTGGATTATCTTCTGAATATCGACAAAGTATATACAAAAGATAAGTGGATCTTTAAAAGCATTAAAATTTGTGCGTGAAGAGTGTAGATATAAAATAAGTTTGTAGTAGTGTAGAATTGGTCCATAAGATGTAGAGGTTGTAGTTTGATAGGTTTTTGCAATGGTTCTGGAATTAATGTAAAATAATAGTGCATAGTAAATATAATTACATATTATGATGATAATAATAATAATAAATATAATTACAAGTATTTGATTAGTTGTTACATGTAGGTAATCCTTATCAGGAGGATGTCTAGTTTATATTTGGTAGCCAACACGGTTCTGAAGTGGACTGGATGGGTGAGTTTGAAGTAACTGTATGTTGACACAGTTATTTGACATCCTCCTGATATGGTATGTACAAACAACCATAGTATTACCTACATATAACAACTAATCAAATACTTGTAATTATATTTACTATTATAATTATCCGTAATTGTAATTGTATTTACTATTATTTTATATTAATTCCAGAACCATTGTATTAACCAATAAACTACAACCCCCGCATCTTATGGACTAGTTCTACACTACTACAAATGAATTTCATAATATCTACAGACATTTTATGCACAAATATTAATGTATTGGTAATTCATCTGTGTTTTTATACATGCTGTATTGATGTTCTGTAACTCCCTGAAAAGAATCATGTTAGCTTGAAACATGTCAGTTATGACAAATTGTGTGTAATGAAATATAATTCTAACATTAGTGCATTTGTTGGTTTTATTATATGAATTGTTTATTTATATGCACGGACATGAATAACTTTAAAGTTCTATTTTGTTTATCATCACTCTCTTCATATATATTATTTGGTCCTCTTATTGGTCTAAAGACTTACTGTCATAACCTTTGCATTCATATCCCAGATCTCTTCCACGTTTGTATAAAATGCATCTTTTCCCTCTTCTTCTTCTGTATCCTTAATTGGCACATATGCACAAATAAGACTGATGGAAAAATAATTGTGCTCTTTTCCATAGAGTACATATTCTGTCATTAACAGGTTCAAAGTCTTTATCAATTAATGATCGTAATTTCCATTGACTAAAAATTCAGTTCCTAGTGTGTTATTCGTATTACCACTATATAAGAAAGTGAAATCTCATGTATCCGTAATTCCACCTCCTTGCCATCTTATTTCTTGCAAGGCAGTTTTGTGCTACACTTCAACTTCTAGATTTTTAAGGTTTCCTGCCTGGTTCAAACACAATACCTTCCATGTACCAATAACCATATCATTATTCTTTTTTCTTTTCCTAGTTTGTTCTGGAAGATCTGCCTGGTTTGTCTTTCCTTCAGGTTTCTTAATAGTTGATTTGTTATAGGGGGTGGGGTCATTAGACCCACGTCTAACCCCCGAATCTTTTAGTGTAGGATATCACCCTTTATCCCTCTGGCAAGGGAGACCCTGCTAGTAGCTGTGCTACACCCAGCGTAGCTCTCAGGATTGTTTGACCACTGAAGCCCCACCATTACATAAGAGTGGGAGGGTTGTTTAATATGTGATGTAAATTTTGGTAGTGAGTAGACTCATTGGATTCGATTGCATCTGTCTGTTCCAAATAACTAATTCTTATAGTACTTTGATTTCAGAATAATATTCTCCTATATATTTTTAATTCTTCATAGCTTGGAGTGAAGTGTTGTGCATGAATTGAAGAGGATTGTGGAGTTGTTTACCAGTTCACCTTGCATATCAAGTGTGATATGCGAGATGAAACAGGTTAGATATTTGGTTTTTGCTTGTATAGGTCAGGCTTTAGGATTGTGTAGGTATTTACGAAGGTTAGGACTTAAGAACTAAGGTTTTGCTTTATTTTACAGTGTCCATAAATGTTTGTACTGTGTCTCAGAGTCTAAGCTTCATAGATACCTTTATCACGTACATTAGCAACTGTCACATGTTAGTCTCTGGGGTCCTTATTGCTGTAGATGTTATTACTTGGAGCATGAATTGCATGTTTTAAAGCAAAGGCACTTGTGTCATTATTACATTATCATGCTCAGTTGTATGTATTTTGTTCTGTTCCACAAATACATGTTTTCAGGTATTAGTGTATATGCAGTAGCACCCATTTCTCTGGAAAAAGGGAAGTCACTGGTTACTGTTTTCTGGGCGATTCTAAAATCCTGATTCTGTACATGCACACATTTAAAGAGTTTGAGGTTAATGAGAAATTCTTTGTAAATAATTTTTCTAATTTTTCTCTGTGTGTTTTGCTGCAGCTGTTGTGTGTTTTGTTGCTTTATTTTTCAAACTACCGCATACATTTTTATTTATGTGATGTTAGATTGAATGAACATGCTGTTGCAGTCTAACTTCTATTTCATGCACTTTCTTTTCTGTAGACACACAAGAGTTGACTGGGTTTTCTTGACAGGACATAATGCCAATAGACCTGACTTTTTTGTGAGTGTATGGATGCCTATTCTGCTTGGAATTGTGGTCCCAGGAAACTTGAGGCAAAATTTTCTCTGACACTTCATAGCAGAATCACACTTCACATGTGGTTGTGCAGAAATACATGTCTCACAGCATTGTACAGAATCATAATCTGTGAGTGTGATAGCTTCCACTTAGCACACTGTTCCACAGAGTTACACGAGCAGTGATAACTACTGCCTAAACAAATGTTGGGTGCTGATCCAGCTTTGGTGAATGCTTGTGGACAGAAGTGATTTCAATGTGATTTAGGACTGCTTGTAGTGCTTGGCATGAGTCACTGTTGACTGTTGATAAGTTGATAAGTGGTAGGGCCGATCTGGAGATAGTTGTTACCGGCAGGTAGCCAAAAGGTGATAGAAGCATTTGTTTTTCAGAGAAGACACATTATAGAAATAAATGTGTTGGTACTCAAGTGTGACAGATTTTTTTTTATCTGCAGAAAATAATAAAGTATAGAAATAAACTTAATTTGAAATATTAAGTTTTTTCTTGCTGTTTACTCCTTTTTTAGTAATTCATGTGTTATTATTTTATATACATATTTAAGAACATGGCATAGACAATAAAATATTTCATTTTGGTTCCTTCTGAACAGCTGAAGCATTTGTTGAAAAGGACTAATGAAATGTTTCTGAAAGGATGGCTTGTAGAACTTTTTAATGTATCATTCTTTTTTTACAACATTAGCTCGTTGAGATTTTGTCTTGTTTGTGACTACTGTCACACAAGTGGAAAGTCTGCGTGCAGTGATCAGCTGGTGATGCTCAAGAAATATCACTGAGCTTCTACCTACCCTGGTGAATGTGATGCTTAACAGTTCCACCCATCTAGTATATACTGAGTTACTGACATTGTGTTTTCATCATAGTGATCTTGATATTTAATCGATTGACACCTCTTCTAAGTGCTGTATGTAAAACTTTCACATGAAGTGTAAGTATGGATGTTTAAACAGCAGTGGATGATACGTGGAAGAGCAGGAACTATTTAGATGTGTCCATTAGTATGAATGTGGTTAGTTCACAATAGTTCTGCTTGACATGTGGTTGTCATGTTCTCCAAAGAGCTGGCACCTGTTCATGGTGGCTGGGCAGCCGAATACATCTTCATCCTGTAAGCAGTGTCTTTCAACCCAGTACCTGCTTCAGAGTATGTACAGGAAACATTGGTGATGGAATGCAACTGTATTGGCGTGGAGAGACTCCTGCTGCTGAGAGGCATGCCATTACCTGCTCACGATGATCATGGTTGATCTCATCTGCAGATTCGTGGAACTGCAGCAGATTTTCCGTTGGCACCAACATTCCGTCGGTTCGTTTGGCGAGTTCTGCGACATATGTCGAGTACCTTCGCGTTGTAATGCATCGTGTTCGGTTGTACGGTGTATGTGGCTCTTCGAAAGCCACTGACCACATGCGGAATTGAAACGCATTTGAAACAAGTAATATCGTACCAGAAATGCCTTCACGGCTGTTCGGTTTCCGTGCTTTGGCATCATACGACCGTTGTAAACACGGTTCGGTTCGTTTGGTTTGTGATGCCAGTTTTCGCGTGTCGTGGAGCTTTTGTTAATTCGAAAACCGTGCCCTTGAGATATGAGGAATCTAGAAATCGAGGTATGGATGTCTGTGCAGTGTTGTTATAATCAAGGTAGGAGGTCTTTGAGCAATCAAGGATATGAACTTATGTGTGATTTCATCTTGTTTGTAATGTCAATCGAATGAATGGCAGAGGATAGTACCATGCCTAGTATTAAGTAAATAATGTTTAAATATTTCATAGTTTTTTTTTTTTTGTTTTAATCACCAGGTTAAGGATGAAGTAAACTTCAGTATTACATGTTTTGTTTTTCTTTGTATAACTGTCTTTTAGATTACAGATTTCAAGTATATACCTCGCTTTCATATGCAATTATCTTTTATATATCAAGTTCAGCCACTGTTGCTGTACGACTGACATTGTTGAGGAAGTGATATTGATTGCATGTTAGATAATCATATTTGTATGTACATTTACCTCTTATTTCAGGAATTTTATTGAATATATGAGGCTCATTGAAATGAATCCTGTTCAAGGAATAATGTACTGGACAGAGTTATAGAGGCTGTTAAAGATATTCCCCATGGGTGGTGAGGTAGTCATTCCATTGACACAAAAATGATGCACAGAGAAGTCCCTGGGCTGCTGCCATAGCCAGTAAATCAGTGAGGCCTGTAATTCTTCATTCATCCTGCATCTACAGTCTGGTAATGATTCTTTGGTGGGAGGTCACATGGTCAAGAAGTCTGGGTTGTCCACAGTGTGGTTTATCACCTTCCATTATGTGCATTGCAGGATATTAAGAAATCTGCAAGTCACGTGGGAATGGGAAGTGTTATGCATCTTGATGAAATCCTCATGAGCATGCTGAGACATTTTCTGTTGGTGGCAATGTGAAGTTCTTAAAGGGTTCCACATCACAGTTGTGCAAGGATGGTTGTCATGTTTCTTGAACACAAAAGGTGCTACAGGGTCATAGATTTGGGTCACTTGAAGACTTCAAGGCTGAACCTGTGCAGTTGTTCTAGCAGTGGCCCAGGGAGTTCTTTGTGGAGGGAATCCACTGGCCTGTGTCTTAGTGGGGTGTTGTCCTCAATAGCCACATGGCTGTGATGCTATTCCTTACAGAAAAATCACTGAAGGGGTTTTGTTCGAACAGCACTCATAACTTCTTCATCTGTGTTCGGATTTATAGGTTGATGAACACCAGGGATATAATAGAAAGCTGGGCTTGACTTGTAGGTGGATTGTTATTTCTGAACTAATTATTTTTTGATGATGATCAGTGCCTGTACTTAAGTAGAGTTGATAAGTAATAACATCTTATGCTTAAACTGCTGTCTGGTGGTAGTGCAGAGCATTGTAAGTAGGTACTTGGATCTTGACAATAGCCGGCAACTAGTACAGAAAAAGTGGTCATTAGGCCTTCTGTTTGAACATAATGACTGTGAAAGTCAGTCTAGTTTGAAGGAGACGATTTTCATGTGCCATTATAAAATTCCATTCCTTATTTACAAAAATAAATTTGTGTAATCTTTTTAAAATGTACAGAGTTACATTACATTCTTAGGAAGCATTAAGTTACAGAAAAGGTGTTGTTCCTGATTTTTGGTTTGTAAGTAGCAACATATCAGTTTTGGTCATTAGCAATGTCTGTACCCATCATGTATATATAACTTAGTGTGTTTGATATTCTGAAATATTATTTTGTATACTTTCTGATTTTATGCACTTGTATGTACTGTCACCACTTTATTTGTGGCCTTCTCACACATCTTCAAGCTTCTGACCTGCTTCGCTAGTGTTATAATTTGTTTCACACACTCGTCTTTACGGACTGCTCTTGCGTCCTGAAATTATCCCTAAAACACTGTTTACAAGGATACCACATTGTGATAATTATTTTACCAACATTTAATATTTATAAGTTTTATATTTTTAGGTCATGTCTTAACGTGCTTACTCCGTCTTTCTGTCACTCTCTGTTATTTGTTCTTATGTTTGCAGTCCATTAATCATATTGTATTGATACTTTATCAAGTAAATTCCATACTTTCTTTTAGGGATATGTTTATTGAGTACGGTATGATTTTAAAGTACTTGGTTTCATTGCTATAATATATCGACGTTATTCTTTATTATTTTACCATTTCTTAATTTGTTCCCTATTGAATCCCTTTTACTCATTGAAATATGCAACCTCATCTGCAGTGTGTGAGATCCCGAATCTGATTTCTGTTTTCTGTTAGCATTTCATTTGGTTATTAAATATTCTGATTGTACGTAGCACAACCACTCACCTGTCCTGTGCTGTGTGTGTCATGTATGTGTAGTATGTACATTTCTGCTGTGTGTTGTCTTCTTGTATGGGTTATGGTGCTAGTTCCTATATCATGGTGTTGTCATGTTAAGTTTTTTTTTTAAATTTTATTTGTCCCTGGATGTTCATGATGGTATATGTGTATTACGTAAGTTGTGTGTATGTATCTGAAAGTTATCTCTTATGCCCATCAGTTGTCTTGTTTTCCTTTTAATGAAAATATTTGTGGTATTTTGTATGGGCCTCCATGTTGTCAGTCTGCTGTATTAGTTCTTCTGCCTGTTATATGCTCTTTATATTGCACCTTGAATGATTTATCCCTTGTAACTTTCTCTTAACAACATAAGCATACTTGTTTATGCACTCCCATGTGTTTGTGTGGTGAATAAATTCTTCACTGTCTTTTTATTTTGATTGTCCATATGTGGAACTTCTGTTCAATTCATATTGTCATTTGTGGCTTTCCTTTTCAGTATGTCCCATTCAATTTTCCTGATTTCTTATGTGTGTCCATTACCTTGTGCTATGTTACTTTTTGATTGTGTTTAAAATTTTTCCTTGTCTTGTTCAGTTACAGGCAGGTTATGTAATCTGTTAATCATCACCCCTGAGGTGGCTACAGTGTAGGCTTCTGAGTGATTTGACCTTGAGTTTGTGGTGATGTTCATTGTAGCATATTATTTGTATATTTGTGTTTTTAATTTTGTTTTAAGAGATAAATTTGAGTAGTGTATTTTACATCCCCTTTCAGGTTTCCTGTAAATCATTTATTTCTGCATTTCCTGATTTTCGCTCTGTATTTTCTGTTCATGTTTCATCACAAATGGTAAACTGGGATGCACCTGCCTGCTAAAATATATGCTATTCCTTATTTCATTTCTGTCCATAACCCATTTTGTTTTCAATTTCTGCAGTTGTTATTAATGTAGTGCTTCATGTTGTGGAACAAATCATAATTTATTTTGCCTCTTTCTGCTCTATAATGGAGTGTGTTATAAAGATATTTGCTGTACAAGGGATAATTGTTAGAATTCTGATAAGTTCAATATCTGTAATTTCAGGTAATGGAATGTTAAGAGATTACAGATTTTATCTTTTCCATGCAATTGCATGTTTCCATTAATGAAATTTATTGTAAATAACCAAGAAAAGTTTGAAAGAAACTATCATAATATTCATACAGGGAATAAATTCAGTCCTTGTACGTGGTTTGTCCGGAAAGTATCGAGCCATATTTAATATCTCGAGAACCGGTAGCGTGACCTTGATGTAACTTGGCAGCCAGCTAGAGGAGACCTTTCTGCGCATCCATGAACAGTCACTCTCCCATGGAGCTAGTCAGTCGTTAGTGGGAGGCCGTTGACGTAGATTGTGTACTGTGCGACCGTCGGATTCACAATGACCGAGCGAGTAGATCAGCGAATCTGCATCAAGTTTTGCTTCAAACTTGGACATTCGTCCGCGGAAAC
>JGI20166J26741_11723474_pt1 | contig 10686 bp, 9 predicted proteins | sample TergutCu122P5_FD_26741 | JGI IMG/M metagenome (IMG submission 26741) | reverse complement strand
GATCCGTAAAAGCCGCGCGATCAAAGAAGCGAAGATAGTCGTCCGTTAATGCCGGGGCCAACTTGCGGATTTCCAGCTCCATATGTTCAATATTCCAGCCTTTCCTCCAGCCACCCCTTGACCTCGCCGATCGGTATCCTGACCTGAGCCATAGAGTCCCTCTCCCTGACCGTGACGGCCCCGTCCTCCAGGGAATCGAAGTCCAGCGTCACGCAGAACGGCGTGCCGGCCTCGTCCTGCCGCCTGTAGCGCTTGCCGATCGAGCCGGCGTCGTCGTAGTCGCAGACGAAGTGCTTTTTCAGGTCGTGGAAGAGCTTCCCGGCGTCCGGGGCCAGCTTTTTCGAAAGCGGCAAAATGGCCGCCTTAACGGGCGCGAGGGCCGGATGCAGGCGCAGGACGACGCGCACGTCTTCCTTGCCGTTCTCGTCCGTCCCGACTATTTCCTCGTCATACGCCTGACACAGGAACGCCAGCGCGAGGCGGGCGGGGCCGACGGCGGGTTCCACGACGTAGGGAATATAACGCCGGTTTGCCTCCTGATCGTAATATGTCAAATCCTGGCCGGAAAATTCCTGATGACGGTTCAAATCGTAATCCGTCCGGTCGGCTATGCCCCAAAGCTCGCCCCAGCCGAACGGGTATAACACCTCTATGTCGCTCGTGGCCTTGCTGTAAAAAGACAGCTCTTCCGGCGTATGGTCGCGGATACGCATGTTCTCATCCTTCAACCCCAGCTCCTTGAGCCAGTCCACACAGAATTTCTTCCAGTACGCGAACCATTCCAGATCCGTTCCGGGCTCGCAGAAGAACTCCAGCTCCATCTGCTCGAATTCCCGCGTGCGGAAGATAAAGTTGCCCGGGGTTATCTCGTTTCGGAAGGACTTTCCGACCTGTCCTATGCCGAACGGGATTTTTTTCCTTGTTGTGCGCTGGACGTTCTTAAAATTCACAAACATTCCCTGCGCCGTTTCGGGGCGCAGATATACCACGCTCTGGCTGTCCTCCGTGACGCCCATATGGGTCTTGAACATCATGTTGAACTGTCTGATGTCGGTAAAATCTTTTTTCCCGCAGCTGGGGCAGACGATTCCGTTTTCTTCGATAAATCTGATCATTTTTTCATTCGGCCAGCCGCCGGCGTTTACTTCTTCTCCCTTTGCCGCCGCGAAATCCTCGATGATTTTGTCAGCGCGGAAGCGCTCGCGGCAAGCCTTGCAATCCATCAGCGGGTCCGCGAAGGTCCCGACGTGGCCCGTGGCTTCCCAGATACGCGGATTCATGATTATCGCCGAGTCTACGCCGACGTTGTACTCGCTCTCCTGCACGAATTTCTTCCACCAGGCCTTTTTGATGTTGTTGATCAGCTCCACGCCCAGCGGGCCGTAGTCCCAGGCGTTGGCCAGGCCGCCGTATATCTCCGAGCCGGGGTAGACGAAACCGCGGTTCTTCGCCAGGGCGACGAGCTTATCCATTGTCAGGGCCCTGTCGGACGCCTTTTTTTCTGAATCGCTCATATGCCTCACTCCTCATCCTCATTCTCCCAATTGTGATACACGTTCATAATATCGTCGTCCTCGTCCAAAATCTCCAGCAGCCTGCGCATCCTTTTCCTGTCCTCCGGGTCCGCTATGGCGGACGCGGTCTGCGGCAGGAAGGTAACCTCCGCCGACAGCATTTTGATCCCGGCCTTGTCCAGGGCCTCGCGCACCTCCGAGAAGCCGTCCGGCGCGGTGGTTATCAGATAGCCCTCGTCCTCGGCGGCGAAGTCCTCCGCGCCCGCGTCCAGGGCCGCCATCATCAGGTCGTCCTCGGAGGTCTTTTTGTCTTTTTCCACGAGGATGAGCCCTTTCTCGTCGAACAGGAAGGATACGCAGCCGGTCATGCCCATGTTGCCTCCGCCCTTCGTGAAGGCGCTGCGTACGTTGGCGGCGGTGCGGTTGCGGTTGTCCGTCAGCGCGTCCACTATGACGGCCACCCCGCTCGGCCCGTAGCCCTCGTACTGTATGCGCTCGTAGTTCACGGCGTTCACGTCGCCGGCGGCCTTTTTGATACTGCGCTCGATGGTTTCGTTCGACATGTTGTTCGAGCGGGCCTTGGCCACCACGTCCTTAAGCCTCGAGTTGGAGGCCGGGTCCGGCCCGCCGGACTTGACCGCCACGGCGATCTCCCGGCCGAGCCGCGTGAAAACCTGGCCCCGCGCGTTATCATTTTTTTCCTTTTTTCGCTTGATATTTGAGAATTTCGAATGGCCCGACATGGAATTGAAACTCCTTTCGCGGTTTTCCGCCGTACCGTTCCGGCGTGTTTATCCCGATTATATTACATAAGATGAAAAGCAAAGTCAACAGGGATAATAGGGCGGCCGTTCCGCGCCCGCTATGAAAAATGTTGTATTTGACTGCCGGATGATGTATATTACCAGAAAAGGTAAAAATATGGGGGATATCTATGGCCGAATCGCGTCACTTTCCGATGAAACGCTGCTTTATCACCGGACAGCAGTGCACGCATCAAAACGACATAGCCAGGATCCGGCACAAGAATTTTGAGAACGGCTGCGCGTCGGCCTTCGTCGTAATGTCCTTCGAGAAGATGACGGACGTCACGTTCAACTCCGTAATCAGGCCGGAGATGGACAAATACGCCAAGGCGAATCTTCTCCTTAAAAAAGCGGACGCCGGCCACGTCCTTATTTGCTGCGAGGACGACAGGGACATAAAAACCTACCGCGAATTGGAGGCCGGGACCAAGGAAAAAATAGAGGACGGGAAGAGGCGCGCGCAGGATGTGAAGCTCGTGAAGAGAATCATCGTCAACCGGGCGGACCAGAAAGCGGCGTTCGGCTACATAATCTGCAACCAGATCTGCCAGCAGATACAGGTCGCGGACATAGTGATCGTCGACGTCTCAAAGGACAATCCCAACGTCTTTTACGAATTCGGCCTGAGCATGGCGCTGGGGAAGTTCATAATACCCGTCTGTTTCAAAAACGATTACGAAAAGGAGGAATCCGACGAAGGCAGCGGAGAGGCGTGGAGAAAGAAACTGTACGAGTATTTTTCGATCGGCGAGGAGGACATGCGGAAACGCTATAACGAAAGCGAGCTGACTTCGCCGGACGCGCGGCGGTACAGCATGTCCGAGCTGCACCTGGGCCAGACCATGCTGCAATATGACGACGGCGGGTTCATAGATACGGACGTCGCGAAGGTGATCGTCAATTACGCCAAATTTGTCAAAAGGCTTGAAAACGGCAACATCTTCAAGGGCGACCGCATCGCCGTGCTTGTTCAGCAGGGGCCTATCTACGCGAAAAACAAGGAAAACCCGAACAGGCGCCCTACGGAGCACAGTTTCCCGGCGTTTTTGCTGAACGGGGTAAACGTGGCCGCCGGGAAGGCGGAAGATAAGGTAATAAAGCCCCTGGACCAGGTGCTGGAAGGCGATACGGAGCGGTTCCTGAACGATTACCACAAACACCGGGGGTTCCTTTTCCACACCCGGAATTCACTCAACGAAGGCGCGTCGGCCGACACCAGGGACATCACCGTCAGGGAACTCCGCGGGGGAGGGGAACTCCTGCCGCCGTTTGAGATGATGATAGAGGCTCTCGGCTACGCGAATCAAATAGTCGTCGACACGGACAAGAACGACGTGGTCGCCCTTTTCTGGCTCGGCGTCGCGCACGGGTTCGGCGCCTACGCGGTGCGCATAATGCGGGAATACACGGATTACGAAAAGGAACAGGAAAAGCTGCACGCGGAAAGCCAGCGTAAAACCGCGGGCGCGGCCGACAAAGGGAAACGGGAAAAGCCGAACGCGGAAAACCAGCGTAAAACCGCGGGCGCGGCCGACAGCAAGCCGCGCAACGTCATAGATCTGTCGGGTTTATGGGCCGCCTATATAAACTCCGACGAATACGGGGAGTCCGAGCGGCAGCTGGAAACGGTGCAGCTGGGCATCGCCAGCCACAGAAAACTCCTCCCGATAATCGTCGAGAAAGACGCTTTTCCCAACCGGAACAACGCAAAGGACGAGGAAGCGGACAATTATTCGTCCTACGAGTCGTACTACCGGCGCAGGATGTGGAGCGCCCTCCTCAGCCACGACAGGCTGCACATAATCCTGGGCGCTGACCCGAAGGCCGATTCCTCCGTCAAGGAGGACAGGACGCCGCGCCTTAAGGTGGGCGATTGGGATCATCAGGCCGTTTCGCTTCTGACGGAGTATTCGTCGGCGCACAACACGGTGGACAAATACCTGATACGGGCGTTTGAAAACAAGAGGGAGAAAAAAGGCTACGCCTACTACAGGGACGCCCTCGGCTGCGACAACGTCATCTGCGTGGGCGACAATACGGTCAACCCGGTTTCGCACGGGATCATAGGGGACATTTACCAGAGCTGCGACGCGGACTGTCTGCATTACCGGGACGACATCGTAAAGCCCGCGTGCGGGGAAGACGGGAAAGCTTACAGCGAGAGGGCGTTTTTACGCTGGCCGAAGGGGGCGGAGCCGGCGCCCGGCGACCTGGTCGTCAAATGGAGGCAGCCCACCGCTTACTGCACCTCCTGCAAGCTGCAGGCGATAGACCCCGAAGCCTGCGAGTTCAAAAGGGCCGAGAACATGCGCAGGTATCCCCCTATCGCCGTCGGGGACGGCGGCTACAACAGCCATATCTCGTACGCCCAGCTGCTGATCGTCAAGAAGCGCCGTGACGGCGATACAAACGGCGGCCGTAAGGAATACTTCGAGATAGTTGTCGGGGGAGGGGCCGGCCCGGCGACATTCGCGCTGTCGTCGCTGTTCGTGAACGAGGAGATCAAGTATAAACGGCAAACAGATCCGGAAAGCCGGCTGGAAGAAATCTTTGACGCGTCCGTATTCGACGACAAGGACGGCTATCTGCTGGTGAAACTGCAGACGGAGATACGCCGGCGCATGTTGGAGGAGTTCAGGTCGAGCGGATATATTAAGGGAATAAGCAACGGCAACCTTGAAAAAATAAAGGAATACATGAGGCTCCTGTTGTCCAGATATTTCCTTCCGATGCTCTATCAGGAGGATATAGAGGGCATCGTCAAGTCTGTCAAATATTTCGTGTACAAGGTGATAAACGAAGACCCCGGGATAGAACCGTTAAACAAGGAGGCCCGCAAGCGCCTCGACTGGAATGATTATATCGAGAAGGCCGTAAGGAACGCGATCGAATCCTACGTCGGGACAGAGGTCATCTTCAAGGTCGAGGTGTCGCACAAGATTTCGGACGGAGGGCAAACCGGCGTCCAGGGCGTCGAGGACCGCGCGGTCCGCAGGATGTCGATAGCCGAATACGGGATAAGCGCGGACGGGAACAAGTGCGTGATCTCCGATGAAATCGAACCGGACGATAAGGCAAAATACAGTATAAAACCCGCCGTTTTCATGATAAGGAAACGGGTATAAAAAAAGGAGGCTCCATATGTACAGTTCAAGCGCCCCCGGCTTCGGGGAAATCCGGCAATACCTCGATCATATCCCCGTGATCGAGACGCACGAGCACTACGCCAAATATCAGGAGGCGGGCGACGCGCTGTCGTTTATCCTGGGCAATTACTACGAGTCCGACTTCCAGTCCGCCGGCGGGGAGGCGGGCTTCCCAGGCGGGGAGGCGTACGGCGGGCTTTCCTCCGAGGAAAAGTACGAGCGCTTCATGCGCGTTTTCCGCAGGTCAGACAAGACCGCCTACGCGCGGAGTATGATGGAGGGGCTCCGCCTGTGCTGGGGCGTTGGCGGCATAGACACTTACGGGGATTTCCTGGCCCTGGAGGAGAAGCTGAAAGGCCGCGGCCCGTCCGTATACGACGAGATGATGGAAAAGCTGGGGATCAGGGCCAAGGTGGTGGATATGTGGGATCTGATGTCCTATGTCGAGGGCGTGGCCAAAGGCTCCAAATACTGCCGCTTCGCCTTCTCTTTGCCGTTTTTCCACGACGTCCACTGCAAGGGGGACCTGCAAAGGCTGCGGAAATATCTCGGCCGGCCCGTAACCACTCTGGACGATTATCTGGAGAGCTTTGACAACTACCTTCAAAAATGCGTGGACTTCGGCGTCGTGTGCTTCAAGGACCAGACGGCCTACCGGCGGACGCTCGCGTACGGAAACCCGGACAGGGCCGAGGCCGAGAAGGTCTTCAACGACATGGTTTTCAACCCGCGGGACGTGTTCGGCGACGACCGGGTCCGCGCGCTGGACGACTGGCTGTTCCATTACGCGCTTCGCCGGGCCGCGAAATACGGCCTTCCGGTGCAGATCCACACCGGGCACATGGCCGGCATACGCAACGAGATCGCCAAGACGAACGCCTGTCACCTGATCCCGACCATCGAGCTGCACGAGGACGTGCGCTTCGACCTCTTCCACGGGAACTGGCCTTATATGGACGAATACCTGTTCATGGGGAAGAATTACCCGAACGTATGGCTGAACCTCTGCTGGGTCCAGGCCATAGACCCCGTTTACTGCGTCGAGCTGATGAAGCGCGCCGTGATGACCGTGCCGCATTCCAAGGTTTTCGCCTTCGGCGGGGACACGGGCATGGTGGAGTGGGCCGCGGGGTATCTCGCCCTGGCGAAGGACAACGTGGCGTGCGCGCTTTCGGAGCTGGCCGAAAGCGGATGGATAAGCATCGACGAGGCCAAGCGGATCGGGCTTGACTGGTTTTTTAACAATCCGAACGAGTTTTACGGCCTGGGGCTTAAGGAATAGCAAGAGTCCGCGGGAGCCGGACCGGGCGCGAAACATTGACCTCCTCCGTCAGCCGCCGGTCAGTGTTTTCTGCGCCCGGCGCGGACAAAAAGCCGCGCAAAGGCATTCTGCCTCTTGCGCGGCTCCCGCGTATTCTCATTTTTTCAATAATACTTGCGTTTTCTCGCCGCCTCGGATTTCTTCTTGCGTTTCACGCTGGGCTTGTCGTAGTGCTCCCTCTTGCGGACCTCGCCCATTATGCCCGCCTTGGCGCAGCTCTTCTTAAAACGGCGCAAAGCGCTGTCTAAGGTCTCGTTCTCTTTAAGTTTAACCTCTGCCACGAATATCCCTCCCTCCAACAGTCGCCTCTATGCATATTAATCATACACAATATGAACAAAAACGTCAACAAAATATTTTCATTTTCACGAATTTCCTTTACGATTTCCTTGTCTTTGGTCCAAATCGTCTATGGATTTTGTCCTGGGTCTCTTGGCTGCGGCTCTGCTTATTATGGACGCGGAGGGGTTTTTTATGCGGCCCTGCCGCGCGCGGGGCGCGGTAATCGCATAAGCAAGCGTCTCGTATGTCATTGTTTATAACAGTTTTGTCAGCGCGAGGATTATCAGGATAGCGCCCCCGAGCCAGGAAAAATTGAATTTGATGCTCCTCGCCGCCTTATTGCCTATGAAGCTCCCCAGCAGCACCGCGGCGGTGTTGGCGGCGAGGGAGCCGATTATGACGGCGGGGACGCTTACGCTGCCCAGCGCCGCGCCGAAGCCAACCGCCAGCCCGTCGAGTGAGAGCGCCAGGGCCAGCGAGAAAGCCTCGGCCGTGGAAATGCTCCTGGACGCGTCGATGTCCGCCTCTTCAGGGTCTGCGTAAAGGCTCAGGATGAACTTGAAATTGAACATGGAAAAGTGCAGTTCCTTGTTGATATGGCTGTATTTTCTGATTATGGATTTTGTGACCCCGTCCAGCAGCTTTATAAAGCCGAGGACGAACAGGATCACGACGCACAGGGCCGTGGTCAGCGGCGCGGGGAGGTAAGGCCTGATCAGCGAGCCGATAAAAAGGGATACGCCCACGACGGCGCTGCAAACCGCGCTGATGATCTGCACGGACAGGAACGGGATGCGTATTTTCGCGCTGCCATACGCGAAACTCGCCATCAGCGCGTCGAGGGAGAGGGACGCGGCGAGGGCGAGAGCTTCGAGGACAGTGAGCAAGGACACGGAGTACCACCACTTCACGGATTGTATATTGCTGTTCCTCCTAGTCTATTCGCCGCGGAGGGTTTGCGTGATTTGCCCGCGATTTTTACACGACAAACGCATGAACATACAAATCGCACAGCGAATGTAGGGCGCGCCGACCCCGGCGCGCCGAGCTTGCTCTGATTTTATGCAAAAATACTTTCATGTGTTTGTCGCGGCGATTTTTAGCATTCCGCTTGTATTTGCCGGGCTGTTGGTTTATACTTGTGGCGGATAAATACGAATAAGAACCTGGAACCTGTAAGCAAACGCACAAGGGGGCATATGTATGGAGTTCGAGAAAATAAAGCGGATAATCTCGGAGCAAATGAACATCAGCGCCGACAAGATAACCATGGAAACCTCTTTTACAAAGGACCTTAAGGCCGATTCGCTGGATATTTTCCAGATCATCTCCGAACTGGAGGAAACTTTCGGCATGGAGTTCGCGAGCGAGGACGCCGGGAAGATCGCAACCGTCGGCGATGCGGTCGCCTACGTCAAAAAGGCGAGGACGTGAGCCGATGCGTCTCGGATATGTTTTTAAGAACGAAAAGCTGCTCAGGACGGCTTTGACCCACAGCTCCTACGCCCACGAGAATTCGGTCAGGGACTTCAACGAGCGGCTCGAATTCCTGGGCGACGCGGTTCTGGAGCTTTCTGTCAGCGATTATCTGTACAATAAGTATCCGGACGAGTCCGAGGGGGATATGACGAGGCTCCGCGCGGGCCTGGTCTGCGAGCCGAGCCTGGCGTCCCTCGCCCGTAAGATCGGGCTCGACCGCGAGATATTCCTGGGGCGCGGGGAAGAATCGAGCGGCGGCCGGAACAGGGACTCCATACTGGCAGACGCTTTGGAGGCGGTGATAGGCGCGTTGTATCTGGACGGCGGCCTGGCACCCGCGAGGGCGTTCGTCCTGGAAATTTTGGACGAAGCGCTGAAAAGCGAGTTCGGTTTCATGGCGGATTACAAGACCTATCTCCAGGAGGCCATCCAGCGCGACAGCAGAGAACCGGCCGTCTATGCGATTATTGGCGAGAGCGGGCCGGATCATGAAAAGATATTCACCGCGTCGGTGTCGTTCGGCGGGCAGGTCCTCGGGGTAGGGGAGGGCAGGTCTAAAAAGGACGCGGAGCAGAAGGCGGCGTATTTCGCGATAAAAAAGATGAATTTATAAGAACCTGTATTCAACCCGCCGGAATATATAATAAGCCCGCGTCCGATTCCCAGAGGCGGGCTTTGCATATTTTGCCGCGCGAATGCGCACACTATTTCTCGAATAATGACGGATAAAGGCTCTTTTATATACTGCTTGCTCACAGGGAGGACACAAAATGGAAACGCTCAAAGTCTCGACAAACTCCGTGCCGAAGTCGGTCGCGGGAGCCATCGCCGCCATACTTCGAAACCGGCAGCCGGTAGAAGTGATTGCTATCGGCGCCGGCGCCGTCAACCAAACCACGAAAAGCATCGCCATCGCGCGCGGTTTTGTCGCGCCCAACGGCATTGACCTGATCTGCATCCCGTCGTTCGCTCAGCTGGACGTGGACGGCCAGGAGAAAACCTCGATAAGGTTTTTGGTGGAACAGAGGTAGGGCAAAAAGTTTCAGTCTAAGACCGCCTTGCCGCGGTCCATTCCTCGTACCACCCCGTTGCCTCTTTCGAAAATCCCATAATCCTGTCCATTGTGAAGAAGACGGGCGCTTGCGCCGGGCCGCTAGCCTCGTGGTTCCCGCAGACTCTTGCCGCATACCGCCGGATCTCGTCCAAATCGGCCGGGAGAGAAGTCACAATCCCTTCCAGCCGCGCTATCTCAGAACAGCCCCGGCCTTTTCCCTCAGACCAGCCAAAATCCTGTCCACGGCCTCCGCCGCCTCGGCGTCTTTGAGCGTCCGCTCCGCGCACCTGAAAACCAGCCTGTAGGCCGCGGATTTCATCCCCTCGCCGACCTGCGCTCCCCTGTAGACGTCGAACAGGGCGGCGCTCTCCAGGAATTCCCCGCCGCTCTCCGCGATTATTTTCAGCATTTGCCCGTTCTCGACCCCGTCGCCGACTATGACCGCGATGTCCCGCTCCATGGCCGGGAACTTCGGCAGGGGCTTGCAGACGCGCTCCAGCGTCGCGGCGCTGAAAGCCGCGTCCAGATTAATGACCGCCAGGCATGCCCGCTCCCCGATCTCGTAATTGTCCAGGACGTCCGGGTGCGCCTCCCCGATCCAGCCCAGGTCAACGGAGCCGTCCGCGCCGGACGGCCCGGGACGCGCCGCCGCCCGTATGCGGGCGGTTCGTCCGGGATGCGTGTACGGAAGCGACGTTTCTCTCGTAAACTCCGGCTCGCCGATTCCCAGATGCTCGAAGAGCTCGCACATCGCGCCCTTCAGGGTATAAAAATCCCCGCAGCCGTACATGCCGGCCGTCAGGGTGTTCACTTCGTCGGGCAGTTCCCCCGCGCCTCTCGGGATATAGGTTTTCGCGGCTTCGAACAGCGCCGCCACGGGGTTACGGCGGCTGTAATTGTTGGAAAGGCTCGTCAGCATGGAGTTCAGCGTGGTGGTGCGCATTATGCCGTAGTCCTCGCCGAGCGGGTTCGTGATCGTGACCGCCGTCCGCAGGGTGTCGTTTTCCGGGATCAGCAGCTTGTCAAAGACTTTCGGGCTCTCGAAGGAATACGTCAGCGCCTCGTGGAAACCCATCGCGGTCAT
>JGI20166J26741_11723250_pt1 | contig 10687 bp, 8 predicted proteins | sample TergutCu122P5_FD_26741 | JGI IMG/M metagenome (IMG submission 26741) | reverse complement strand
GGGGGGGGGGGGGTAATACTTCACTCCCCCATATATGTTCATGATGTGGTACTTAGTTAAAAGCCAGTACAGCTTTCCATCATCTTTCTTCTGTCCCATTAGTATGAAACAATCTCTATAGTGTTGACTCTTAGGCTGCCACATCAAGCACAGATGAATTCCAGTACAAGAGGGTATGTTTTTGTTTCTTGTAATTCTCTTTGTTTAATTCATCCCTTTTATGTTCTAACATTTGTAGTGTGACTGAAATGATGATATGCCCATCATTAAGTTTCTTCTGTTACCACATATGAAACAAGTGCAACAAACATCCAAGGTTTTGGGGCAACCAAACTGTGAACCTTCCGAGCTTGGTCAGCTCAGAGACTAACTGAATAGCCATGCTCATTCATTACACTATAGCTATTTTGTATGTTGAGTAATTTTAATATCTGGACTGTAGAAGGAAACCTGTTCATCATATTACTGGAATTACAAGGTTGTTATGCTACAGATGAAATAATGACAGACTTGAACAACTAACGAAGAACTTAAGAATGAAGCAACTAGAAGACAAATGAAACTAGAATGAGTCAACAAAAATTACCCAACTCCTTGACTGTTTGATGGTAATAATGATTGCCATAATGGTAGATTTATTTTCTTTGGTATTATTTGCAGACTTTCAGTTCTGGTGGTCTAGGGGTCAGGGACTTCATATTCTGAAGAGGTCTAAGTTAGAATTCAACTCTGTCATTAATAACAGATGTGTTACCTGTCAATGTGATGCTGAACAGTCATCTTAAGGTGTAAGTTTATCATATCCAGAGACACTGTATATGTTAGAACTTCAAGCAATGAAAAATATTGAAGTATACAAGCATGTTCTTAAATAGATGGAGCTATAATTTGCATAACCACACTTCCAACATACATGCCCATATGGATGAAATCAGTTTATGGAAACAACGGCAACATTTGTTTGAAAAAAAAAAAACACACATGTTCAGTTCTTTCTGCACAAGAAACAAGAACTCACCCATCCAGAGACACAGAAACAACAGTATTCTGAGAATGGTTTGGAACTAAAAGCCGAAAGTTTGTGTGGTCCACTGTGAATGCCCCAAGGTTAGGGTCTTCCATAATGACATCTGGCCGTACTTCATGTTTAACACCATTGCTGATGTCATGCAGGTCCAGCCGATACAGACCACCAACCATGGTTCCTTGGATTACCCAGAATAAATAGCTGCAAGAAGTCACATCATCATTAGTGGCTGACTTCTGCTTCTCTTCCACTGCCAATTCACCCTGTGACATCCACATGAAAATTCAGCAGGTCTGGGGGTAAATCAGATAGGTCTTGGAAGCCAACAACTTTCCTCCACCTAGTGCCAAGGTTAAGAATGCATGAATCTCACCTCACTCCCCCATATGACTTCATACTATATACAGAGACAACAATGCCTTACCCATTTACTTGAATTTTAAAATTGTCAAGTATTGTTGAAATGCTTCCTTGGCATAATGTGCTTGCAAGATTTAATGAAAATCAGTTAGCAAGTTCAAAAGATGGAAGAGGTGTAGCCAAGACAAACATACTGTCATGGATATCATGTTGATCTCCTAACCCAAAATTTCTTTCCCCTAGAAAGAAAACTAGGATACAATGAGAGTATTCTTGATTTCAAACTTTTCTATGTTCTGAATGTTGTATGCTTTCTTCTGGGTAATTCCCCAGCATCTGAAGTTTATATGTCGATGTTACGGAACACTCTGTCTGTTCCATCTTCATAGGCAGGTAGGTGTGTGTAGAATGAGCTAGGTTTGAGAAAAAATGGGATATCATGTGGGAAAAGGTTTGGCTCGAAAATAGCCTGAGCCATTAGGAAGGTGGGTGATAGTGTAGGGGTGGATCAGAGTACAGAAACAGGTTGTGGAAGGTAATGACCCAAATGGAGGCCACGGGCGGATATGTGAAGGAGATAGGGTGGGTGTTGTGGTGAGGCATGGGATGGTAGAAGTCAAACTATTGTGTTTTAGGTGGCTGTCTCCTTTCCTTATGCTTGGGTAGAAGAGGTTTCCAAGATTTGCTTAAGGTCACGCCATCTTTTCTGTTGATGTTATGTGGGTGCATTTCAAGTTCAATAGCTTCCCTGATGAGTCGATCCATATATCCGGTTTTAGCAGAGAGGAGTTTTGTGTCCTGCAGTTTCATAATTTGGTCATGGTTAATGCTGTGTTCTGCTACTTCTGATCTGTCAGGTTGTGCCAGTCTTATATGTCTATTGTGCTCTTTTATTCGGAGTTGGATGGCTCGATCACTTTGTCCAATATAAACCCTGCCGCTTTCACATGGGATGCTGTATACACCTGGCGTTCTTAATCCCAATGCATCCTTGACTGGTGGAAAGTGGCTGAATATTTTTCTAGGTGGTAGGGCAACACTTTTGATGTTGTGTTTAGCCAGTATTCTGCTGAGGCGGCCATATGGCCACCTCACCCCCACAACCACCCTATCTCCTTCACATACCTGCCCATGGCCTCCATTTGGGTCGTTACACTCCACAACCTGTTTCTGCATTCTGACCAACCCCTAAACTGTCACCCACCTTCCTAATGGCTCAGGTTATTTTTGAGCCAAACCTTTTCCTGTATGATACCCCAATATTTCTCAAACCTAGTTCATTCTACACACACCTACCTGTCTATGAAGATAGAATAGACAGAGTGTTCTGAGACGTCGGCATATAAACTTCAGACTCCAGGGAATTACCCAGAAGAAAGCATACAACAAAATGGAAGTAGCTGAAATTTTCAGTGGAAATCATGAAATTTGTGAAGTTACTGCTAATAAAATACAGTATCCAGAAGTAATTTTACATGCATACAGATAACACAAGTACCTCTTGTAATGCACAGACATTGTGTTGCTGAAAATCACTGCAGACATGTAAAATGGCAAACATAAAATATCTACATACATAGGCCAAGATACTAAACATGATAGATTTTGGAATGTCCAGATTAAATTAAACACTATTTCATTAACTAACCATACATACTGAGACACAAGCACAGTAATTAATTATGCAGAAGATGAAACAGATAAACTGAAATAGTACATAAGAACTAATGAATCATAACTGTGACTTGCATTAGATCTTGCTTAAGACAGCAGATTGGTGGGGAGGAGCTACTAGACAGCTAGCTTATTAGCGTTACATGACTTGAAGCTACTAGTGAGTCACTTATCAGTGTTAAACGTCTCAGATTGAGCTACTGGACAGCTGGCTTATTAGTGTTAGATGACCCAGATGGAGCTGTTGAACAGCTGGTTTATCAGCATTAGATGACTAGGATGGAACTAATGGACAGCTGGTTTATCATTGTTAGATGATTCAGATGGAGCTACTGGACAGCTGGTGTATCAGTGTTTGACAGCTCAGATGGAGCTGCCGGACAGTTTGCTTATTAGACGTAGATGACCGAGATGGAGGCCAGCTGGCTTATCAGCCTTAGATAATTTTGATGGAGCTACTGGACAGCTTGCTTATATGTGTTAGGTGACTCAGAAAGAACCCCTTTTGTAACAATCCCTACACAGTTTGTTGGTGTAGAAGTTAAATGCACTGAAATTAAACACACTGTATTATTATTCTTATCCTCCTTCTTCTTCTTCTTAGTAGTACTACTAGTAGTAGTAGTAGTAGTAGTAATGATGTGAAAAGCAAGAGCACAGACAGCCTCACCCATTGTATGGATCCACTTCAATGTGGTATGGTTTAGTAAGGATGCCAGCCACTGCTATGGTGAGCCCACGCCCATCTAATGCACAGCGGGCTACTTGCCACATGGGTCCTGTAGAATGTGTAACCTGACCAAGAATATACAGCTGGTCATTCAGCCAGTCCACGCTAAGGTCCAGTGGTAGGAAATGGGCATGGGAAGGAGTCAGAATGGTACTTGGAGCTTCATAATGGTTCAATGAGGAACGAGACACATAGCCAGCAGAGTCCGACACAAACAGCAGGCGATGACGAACGTGGATTGCGACACCTGTAATGCAGAAATCGTTGCATGTTCATACACAAATAACAGATTGCAGCAGTTCCATTGCAGAGCCTTACATTCAAGATGCGAATCACAAGAAAATCACAACAGACACTTGTGCTAACAACTGCTCATGCCATTGCATTAGAAAAATTACACAGTGTCTGAGTTATCTTGTTTTATGGTTATAAAATGTAATATAAATGTGTTGCAATAAATGTTTCAGGACTTTAATAATAATAATAATAATAATAATGATGATGATGATGATGATGATGATGATGATGACAATAACAATAATAACAACAACAATAACAATAATAACAACAACAACAACAACAACAACAACAACAAACAACAACAAACGGTAATGGCCTACACAGCCAGGCACAATAATGTTGCAAAAATATTGCATAAGAAACTGGCTCTAAAGTATTCTATACTAAATGAAAGTACCTCCTACTGTAAGTACAATCCATCAAAGGTCTTAGAGAATAATCTTGCATGCTTATGCTGGGACAGGGGAATAATTATTGATAAAATTGTCTTACATTACTGCCCTGACATCACACTATTTGAGAAAACCAATAAAATATTTTATTTAATTGATATCAGTGTAACAAATCTGGGTAATTTGCAAACTTGCAGAATTAAGCATTGAAGTGATAAAGCAGTAGCAAGTAGAAACAGTGTATACATTAACTGTTACTATAACTGCAACAGGAGTCATTCCTCACACAGTTGTCACTTGACTAGACTTACCAGATTTCCTGTACATGACCATAAAAGGTCTGTAATCTTAAATACATGGAACATAGAAAGTTCTTAGGTGACAGTACATTTCAGCAATAGGTAATGGACATTTTTACTTTCACCTTCGTTATTAAATGTGTGAGGTGATACGACTCAACCGTGTTCAACATGAGTTAATGAGACAAATAACAGCTGTTGTCTTTGTTGTTGTTGTTCACATAAAAAAGACTAGTGTTTTGTCCTAACCTTGTCAAGGGCATTTAGTTGTGCCATGTTTGCTGGAAAAGTTTCATAAGGAGAAATTTCACTTGAATGAAAATACAAGTTTTGCATCTATGTTCGAGAACAGATACTTTACCCCCATTATGAAGACAGAATGGTTAATAGTAATGGGGGAAACAATTTCCATCCAAATACCAAATGAATCTCAATAGTACACTCTCTAGGTAAGATGCTATGTTGCAGCACATTAACTGCTTGACGGCGTCAAAGAGTGAACACTGCATTCAGATGACTTTTTCTGTCCCAGAAAGAAAAAGAACTATGCTTACCAATACAAATTTCTTACATGGTTGTCATAAAAAAATATATGCTGAAAATCACAGTCAACATAAAGAACCTGGTTTCCAGATTAAATCATGAAATACTTGATACTTGACTGTGGGCAGTTAAACACATCCGGACACTGCATTTGTAAGGAACAATACTAGTGGATATTATTAAAGTTGTACCTTTAATAATATGAGAAGTGTTGTAAATGATCATGGGTTCTGCTAATATATCAGCTTCTCGTCTCAGTACTGTGTGGTAGGCTCCCAAAATCAAATTTGGTTTTTGTGTGTCCTTCACTGGAATTAAGCAAGTAGAAAATATGCATTAAATAATATTCTTAAAAAGCATCCTTTAGAACAATGTGGTACAGCTTGAAAACTGTTTTGGTACCTGTAGGTTCAGGCGGTGTTGAAACCATAGTGGTAGCAGGTGGGCCTTCCCCCACTCCATTCCTCATGCTAACAGACAGTGTGTAATTCCTGTTTGGCAGCAAGTTCTTGAACATGTAGAAGTTAGTGTTTTCAGAAGCTGGGATATCCTAAATGCATAAACAGAAGGTCTAAATTACTTAAAATTTGCAGTATGTATTATGAAGAATTTGGTGTATCAAATGCTTAGGTTTACAGCAGTCATTATTTCACAGCCATATTCCATCTACAAAGTTAACAGTCATGCAGTGGAAATGGAAAGGAAAGAAAACAAGAGTCATCTTCTTGGCCTTAAAATAGTAATGTTGAAAATGTAATTTCAATGTCATTATCCACATTGGTGGGTTGTCTCATGACAAAAACTATCTTCTGTCTTTCCCAACTGTTTTTGTACATCTTAGTTTCCCCACTTGTTGATGTTCTTACATTAAAAGGTCGCACTTCTTAAATACTGACTAAGGGGTCTTATTTCTCTCGAACATAACTCGTGCCTGTACCTCTGTGTCTTTAATGTGACCAACTATTCACATACCCTGCAAGACACGAGGTTCAGATCTTTCAAGATGTGACCCCATAACACAACAGTACACTACAGAAGACTTAAATATTTATGTAGTATTTCTAATTTTAGAATTAATTTAATGTCCTATTTTCAGATTTTGTCACTTATTGTTTGACTGTCACTGTGTTATTCATCTGACCAACTTTTCATGTAATGCTTCTGTTTTCAGATCTTGAATATATCCTGTTTCTGGATTTTATCATTCTTGTTTTTTAGCATATGAGCAGGTTTATTTTATGAGATTTAAGGTTCCCACAGCAGTGTGTATTAAGGTTGCAGTTTTCTGTGATGTGATTCCTTGAAATATGTTAGATACATACCAATGTTTCAGAAGGACTTGCTGCCTCCTTATTCTGGTAGAAGAGCAGGATATTCCAAAATGTTTGTACTTAGTGGCCAACTTAACAGCTTCACTTTCTGTATGACCATAATCTTACATGTATTTCACTTGATCAACACAAAATCTACCAGTCTTTCCTTGTACAAGAATTTTTCTTTTATTATTATTTTTACATGTCTGAGGTACTGGCATATATAAAAACCCTTACCCCATAGGGACAGCCTATTCCTTTACACACAAGATGCATTGGGATCTTGCCTTACCATACTCCAGTTGTTACAGCTTAATTGCATTTTCACAGGGCAGCTATCAGGCAATAAATATTTTGACAGGGTTGACTAGTGACACTTCTCTGGATTGGGATTTCTATTTTAACATACTGCACTTCAATTGTAATTTTACTTTAAATAAAACAACTTTTGACATTATAAATTTTAAAAAAAACTGCATAATACAGGAATTTAAAATCAGATAATTGAGAGGCATGTTAATGATACCATGATGTACAAAGCATGTAGCCAAGATGACTTAAACATCAAATGTTTTATTTGAAGTCATATATGTGATATTGACTGAATGTATCAATGTGTGAAATCTATTACTGAAAAGTAATGGGATGTGGCAGTGCACATTTCTTTTGCTTGTATTTTTTACATATAGAAGTGTACAATTATTTTGCTGATATTCACCAGATGTGGCTGCACACATTTTATTTACGAACATTCTCCAGATGTGACAGTGCACATTTCTTTTACTGATATTCTCCAGACATGGCACTGCACATTTCTTTTGCTGATTTTATCCATTTCTTTCACTGATATTCTCCAACTGCAAACAAATCCAGACCTGCATAGGCAGTGCTTATGGACATGTGTAACATGGAAATGGCTAATGCAGACTTCTCAAATGTAAGTAAAACTGTATAGTGAAGCAGTTTCTTAGGTTTATCATTATAATAACATTAGTAATTCTTCCATTACATTACATTACATTAGTAATTCTTCCATTTCTTATATCTGTCTTGCAAACATAACAGATTAGCAAAATGGCATTCCGACACTCACTTTAAATTAGTTGATGAACACACATGCAGATGGTAGTACTGTTAGGGAAGATAAGAGCTTACAGAGGACTATCACGCCAACTGTAACTTATACACTAACTGTGAGTTTTAAAGTATTGGTTCAAATATTGCATAATATTGTTAAATTATTTGTTATCAAGTTATTTACACATATAAGTTATCATATGGAACACACAACACACAGAATTTAGAATTAAAACATGATTTTAAAATTAAATTGTATTAAATTTATTTATCAGTAATTATGAAAATACACATTTCCTAATGCAGTGCATTTGAAATGCCAACGATTTACCATGATATCTCTAGAGAATGCAGTATTATATTTCTCTTTTTAAATGTTCTAAAGCACAGAAGCCACTTCGTTAAAGTGGACAATGCTGTAACTGAAAAGACATGCCATTCTTGAAACTTCAAACTATATATGGACACTTATGTATTAGTGCAGAAGGCAGACTGCATGTGTTGTGTGTTCTGTGTGTGCATGTGTGCATCTGCATATGTCAATATGTGTATATACCAACCACACAGCCAATCAAGTTTAGACTAGATGTTTGTTCTAATCAGGCAATTTTAATATTAGCCTTCTCTTCACATTGCACTCAAATACAGTGAAACTTGCCTATAACAGAACTGCAAGGGAATGAAATCTTTTTTCATGGCAGAAAGGTTCCATTTAATAGAGGTACTTGAAGTTTGAATCCTTGGGACTCCAGATCGTTGGGATTGTGAAAGTTTTCTGCTGAAGATAGGCTTCTGTTAGACCCAGGTTCCATTTAGGACAGGTTTCACTGTGTTTCTATAGTAACATTAACCTTTTTTAAATGTTCAAATAATGTCTGTCCATAACTAAAACTTTATTCCATTTAATACAAATTGAACTTGTTTTTATGTCATAATTTTCTGTTTAATCCATTCACATCAAGGTGTTTAATAATTCTGCAAATTTAATATTCATTTTCTTTAATACATAACTGTCAGTGTGTGGGTTTGACATGTACTAATAGGAGCAGCTGTAGCCCCAGAAAGAACTACTCCCTGACTTGTACATGTTTTGAAGTATTACTTTGAACACAGGAATTTCAGGCCCTTCATTTCATGGGTCTTGACATAAGAAACATTAATGCCAGTTTCATCTCAGATGGAAGAAACTTAAAGAAAGAAGATGAAGTCTGAAGTGCACCAAATATTTACTCAGTTTTGTGATGATCAGATGATCCAGAAACATTTCCAGTGTAAATGAAAAGTAATAACAAAATATATAATTTAATATGTATGTAGACTGATGTAGTGTCTCTGTGAAGAATTTCATGTGGTTGAAACAAGCAATGCCAAACATTTTGACACATAGTTTTTTAGTTTCATGCTGTTGTTGCAATGTTTACATTATTTAACCTAAAGTGAGAGGTTTCATCAAAAGTGTGATGTGCTTTGAACTGTCACAATTCTAAATTTTCACATTACTTCAAGACATATATACTGTATGTGTTGTCCAGCAAGCAAGATTTGATTACTTTTGTTCAGTATCATTTTTAAGCTATGAAAATTTGGACTCAATTATTTTCATACACTCTCATATGTATTCATTTTATATAAGAATTTTCAGTACAGAGTTTCTAGTGACATACCAGTGTGCCAAGGGTGAAACACATAACAGCTTTGTGCATGCATTTATTATGTAGATTATGCAATTTTTGAACCTCTGGTTTAATTAGAGTTGCATCTTTGGAATTCAGCTGGAAAGAGAAGCATGTCAGTCAGAAAGTAAGTATACACGGTACATACTCATATAGTTTGATGAAATTCATGTGCTCTTTGACAGATGTGAATAATGCATTGTTATTGTTGGGATTCATCATCTACATTACTACACAGTTCTGTGCAGACTGAGACATTGACAATACTGTGGGATGTATTTTTGTGTCTCCTATATGTAAACATCAGATTTTTTTTCAATTGTAATTTCACAGCTGTTTCCACTTTTTAAATCAGTTTTGACTCCCTGTGTGCTGTGCCATGTATTTATATTTTTTGTGGGGGCAAAGGGGAGGGGGGAGACACAAATTTGAAACTGGTGATGTGTAAAACAAGAGAGAAGGCATAGAAAAGGAACGTGTGTGGACAGGAGGTAGAAGAAAACGTCCTACTAGACTGTTTAGCAGCTCATGTATACAGACTGTCAATTTATCTGACCCTAGAGTGTGTCCTGTGCAAAGAAAATAACTCCATAACAGACCAAGATAATCTTCCAGAATGCACAGTTCTAAATTCTGGGAATACTCACTTGCAAAATTATACTGGGTTGCTAGAAGTTGAATGGAATTACCCAAAGTGCTTGGGCAGTAAATACTACTACTATTGCTACTGCTACTGCTTCTACTACTACTACTACTACTACTACTACTACTACTACTACTACTGCTACTACTACTACTACTACATGTGAGGTGTGGTTATGAAATTATGAGATTGTGAGTGTAGCTCTTGAATTGACTGTTGATACACACAAACCTTCATTTGTAATCTGTGGCACAGTATTTATTATTCACTGCTCCTACATGTTTTGGCCACAGGATCTTGTCATCTTCAGGGAGCTACAAAATGCATGGATGTATATAACATATATTGCAAACAGTCAAGTAAATGATAACAATGTATGTACATACTGGTGTCTGTCTACATGCAATGTTAATATTGTTATGGCAGTATATAATTAGATGTAATGTAGAAAATGTATTAAAATCATAATAAAAATAACATGTTAAAATTGCATAATGTGCTGTATCCAACATCTATGGTGGTGACACAATCAGTATTCATGCACTGTATAAACATGGAATGTCCTAGCTTTGGGATCTCTCGACTCAAATTAAATAGAAGAGTATGTCACCACCACAGATGACTGGATATAGCACATTTTGCAGTTCTAATATCTT
>JGI20166J26741_11723139_pt1 | contig 10691 bp, 4 predicted proteins | sample TergutCu122P5_FD_26741 | JGI IMG/M metagenome (IMG submission 26741) | reverse complement strand
AATGTGCGGGGACATAAAGGGCATCGTAAAGGCACGCGACCACTTGTGCCCACAGCCACCGCAACTGTCAGACAAAGAAAAAAAGCAACAACATATATATATATGTATAAATATATATGTACAAATGTGTGTTAGTTCTAAAATTATCTTATAGTTCATCACTGAATTTAAAGGGGAAAACTTCACTGGTCACCGCTAAATTCAACCCAATACAGTGGACAAATTAAAGCATATTAAAAAAATGGCATTTTCAGTGATTAACATGTATATTCCAGGAGTTTCTACAAAGTGGAATAAAGAGTTAATCATATCAGACATCACACAGTGTTAAAGACCAGTGACATCAAACATCATGAATTTATCTTCAGAATCATTTACAGCTGAGGTTGATACTTGATTATAGTCATTGCATACAGGCTGAAATGTGTTTAGTATTCAAAAAAGGAACAATTAAAAAATGGATCTATTCCCATCCTAAGGTGAATGTCTGGGAGGCACTTACTCAGCTGGTTCTGAAAGAAAGAGAAGTTCTCAAACACTGGACCACCATTTCACTTAACTGGCTGTTCATATGCATACAGAAGCAGTTTCTTGTCAGAGGGAGGTAACAGAAAGTATGTATATATATTCAGTATCCTGTTGAAATAAGGGATGTGTATAAAATCCAAAAAAACCCAGCAATCCTGAACAAAATGTATTGTACAGAATGGTATGAGCACATAAAATCAAGTGGTTGTTAATTATATGAAAGAATAAAAAGTACAGCATAGACTATATATGGGAAACATGCTGATCTGTGTTTCTGGATACATGTGAATAATTTTATGCACCCTTCGCATAAACTGAAAGAAATGAATACGTACAGAGGATGTGTCCATCAGTCCAATTGCATGTCTCATCTTCGACACTACTGGATGAATTCTGATAAAATTTCATATGACAAGGTCTACATTAAATGATGTCATAAAATGTTACATGAAGGTGACACCACTTCATTAAGTTTTTTTAGCCACAATTCACCATATAAAAAACTGGGACATGACATACCTAATCCTACACAGCAAAGCTGTCCATGAGAGACTAAAAACTGGTAAGTTGGTAAAGAAATTTCATGCCAAAAGTCACAAAAATGGAATATAAGTTACATAACTGTATTCACAACAGCCAGCGATCGGACCATACCCTACGGCTGTTGAATCTGAACCCCACAATTACACAACATAAAGTACAGACCTCAGTAAGATGTACAAGATTTACTGCAAATATTTTTAACATGGTAAATGTTTACTTAAATGGAAACAAAAAAAATCTTGTTATTTTAAGCAGTGGGGATACAGTGTGATGTAACTTCACCACACCATGTATGTACCGCACTAAATGGAACTGTCATACACATATATATATATATAAAATACATCATCACAGGTTTGTAAATGATTAGAGAAAATAAGTTCATAAAATGAATGCCAGTAAGGCAGATAACATACTAAACAGACATAGATAGTGCAAGGCAGTTGATCGTTCACAAGAAAATAAAACACCACACATGTCAAGATGAAGTTCTCTTTTGCGCTCCACAAACTTATCATCATCAAACCGCATCGATACTAGGTACAGTTCTGATGCATCTGCCTCTCGTTAACTTGACAATGTAAAAAAAAAGAGGTCTGCTATTCTGGCATCAGGATTTTTAATAGACTTCCATCGGACATAAAGAACATGCCTTAAATACTCAACAATTTAGACTGGCATTGAGTAATTTTCTTCATACTATGTCATTTTGTATTCTGGAATAATATATGAATACGACTAAGGATTAATAATCTGATTTTAACTCTTTAAGTACTACTTGTTCAAATGCATACAATACAACTTTATTGTTTTATATCATATTTCACACTATCTTAAGTTGAATTAAATATGTCATATATTCTTCTATTACGTTTAAATTCAATTTCAGCCTATTATATTTAGCTGATAAATTATAGAAATTGTTTTATATATTATGTTTTATTGATATGATGTTCATTTACAGTTTTATTTGTCACTTTTGTACATACTTGTTTTCCTCGTTCATGAAGACTTAACTTTTTATGACTCGTTTATTTTGTATTCTGTATACTGTAGTTTGCATTACATTTGTCATGATAAATTCTATATCCAAGGGGTTTGTTAACCTTTGTATGGATTTAATGAACAAGTAATAAAAATACACATACTTATCAGTTCAAGATAGGGTCATCTCTAGAGACTCCCTAGTGTAGGTCATGGCTTATAAAACCAAGTATGCAAAGCCAAGAGGGTTCTATGGTAGAATAAAGATGCTTTAAACATTGTTCTCCATAAATGTCTTGAAGATCACTCTTCACAGTGCCAATATTAACACAATTTGTAAAAATTTGTCAAATAATATGCTCAACATGACGTGTGACTCTGAATATGGCAAAATCATTCCCTCTGAAAAGCTTACAGTTTTACAGGAAAAATAAGATAAAAAATGTCCATCTTTTACTGGAAACTCATTCTTGATTTTCCTTACAACTTCCTGAATGCAGTTCCAAATAAACTGTTCTTACTCTGGTGAAACTACAGCAACAGGAGCAAAGCTGCAGGACTCCTAGTGCATCCAACCTCTTCTTTCACTGCAGTCACAAGATGGATGCAAAAAACTAAAATAAGGATGCTGTGGTAGCTGCTGCCTTATGGTGGTAGTTAGCTATGTGTTTGCACATGCTCTCAGCATTCTTGGACCACTGTGCACACAACAATGAAATCACCTACAATCTTCCCCATGCAGATTACAAGCATTCACCTTCATGTCATGATTTCTCATAAATGTCCTGTAACATACAGGGCAAGAAAATGTCCCAATATTTTGCTTAAGTGTTTGCTGACACCCTGAAACAACACCAGCATTATCATAGTCAAACCAAATGCCAACTCTCAGCAAACATGCCACATACTTTGTAAGAAATATAACAGTTATATCATCCCCATACGAGACATCATGGATATTAACAAAAATTATCACCATACAGCCTTACCTACGTACATACCTGTGAACAGTACTGAACATTTACATCACATTGACCCTCCTAATTCACAAGAGGAACAAGTTGTGAGAAACAGAATTAGGAATAAATGAAGCACGAAAACTGTAATTATGCAAATTACGCAGTCTCAGTACTTGAAGGTTCCGTTTTCCACTCTTCAGAATGTTTCTTTAGTGATTCCATATGACATGCAAGATAGTATGTAGCAGGCTGTGTATGATATTTGATATACTTGTTAACTGCAATTGGGTTGACACCCAGTGGCAGTAGCACAGTACACATTTACACACAAACAGTACACAGAACAACACAATTAACAACTTTGGTTGAAACGTTTTCTGGGATTTGAACCCAGAGTGGTCAAACTAAAATTAACGATGAACTGCATAAAAATTATCGCCTAATTGGGAAGAGTGTGAGCTGTGCCCCGTCTTTGCGAGTCATGCCCTTGCATTTGCCTTACAACTGAGGAAATAGCATGGAAAAACCTCAGTCATAACATTACAACATAAAACAGTTAATGAATAAAACGACAAGTTGATGAGAATGCCAGATGACAGAACTCCAATTCCCTAAATGCTTAATATGTCGAATTACATCAAATGACAGAGTGCTGGACGCTTGCACATAATGGTGCAAAGGCACAAAACCTGCTGCCAACTTTTAGCATAAAAATGCACGATAGTAACATTCAGGCATAAGAAACTGCAACATTACATGCTTGTAGCTGTCTCTGCCACTCATATGCCATCATGTTTTAATCCCAGCATAGTTTCTCTGTAGCAATTTGAAATGGGTACCACACAGCAGTCTCTAGGAAGTTTTAATACATAAACAACACAATGGATGGTAAAACTACAACACATACTGTCCCACACACCACTGTTCTGCATGAAGATCAAACTGATAAGGGACAGAGAAAGGCCAATGCGCTGGCTGTAAAAGAAATTCTACCCTCCAAATTACAGACAAAAAGAGACACATGAACTTGAAATTCAATCTAAAGTCTGACAAGCAGCATTGACACTTCATTTTCAGTCATATGCACAACATGCTTTTCTGACAAAACAAGAGACATTTTAACTCACATATTTTAATAATATTCACCTCAACTGTTTAAGAAGTCAATTCAAGTAACATGCTGGAACAGTTTTATAAATATTGCTGAAAACTGCAATATTATTCCCAAATACTGGTAATAATCACAAGTGAAGACCAGACACAAAACCAATAAAGTTTTGCTTCTACACATGCATATGGAATGCAGAGGTAACAGTCCACTCATTCTTAATCTCAGTACTTGATGGACATGAGTGGTCAATTTTATGCTCCAGCTACTCTCCCCAAGCACCCACTGGAAGGCAGCTGGTTGGGCCCCAGTGCCAATCCTGACACGGCAATAAAAAGCAAAATCCCTGCTGGTGCCAAAGACTGAACCCTAGTGATGCAAACCATAGCTAATGCAATAATTACCACTTTCAAGTTCCATTCATACCAATTCAAAAGAAATTAACACATCTTCTGACACATCACAGAATAAAGCTAACCAGTCAGTTCACATTTCTATTAATATCATTTTATAGAACCTACACAATGGCATGATTAATCACAGCACTATTTGAAAATCAATGCTAGTACAAGTATGATATATTTCCTTGAGTTCTGTGTGCATATTTACAAACTAACAACATTTGGAAGTAAAGAAATATAGATTCAATTAAATCAGTAATTTATTAACGCAACTCCTGACAAAGACAGCACAACGTACACATATAAAAATATTGGTGCTTATAATTAATTAAATCAGGTTGTACAAAACAAGGCACATTGTAGGATTATGATAAAAAAATTCATGTTAGAATCCATCATCATAATATAGAGTATAATTTCAACATAACCACATAGGCTAAGTACAAGTTAATGAGAACTGCTCCAAGTATGCCTATGAGATGACAAAATCATATGATGTACAAACTGTAGTTTTTTATATCTTGCCTGAAATGATATCTCATAGAACATCAGATAAAGTACACTTTTTGATTTGAGATTACATGTTACTTGAGGACTCCATTCTTCTGGGAAAGGATATTGCTTCACTAGGTAATTAGAACGCAACATTGGCAGGTCACATAGCGCCATCATCTTCATGGGTCCTGTACTTTTTGGACACAGGACCCTTAAAGATGATGGCACTATGTTGCCACATAACATCAGGATCTGAATAGCCACTGATGCTGCTTCATATCCCAGAAGAACAGAACCATCAGATACAATGCTGCAATAACATCAAAACTTTCATCTTACTTCTATCACACAGCATACAAACTGATGCATAATTAATTTCCTCAATAACGTTGTTCCAATGTACAAGCACAACAGCAACAAAGACACTTCCTTGAGTATTAAGAAATGACAATGTTAAAATGTGCAAAAAGTATAAATGTAACAGGAAAGGTAAAGCTGTCCTTATGCTTAAGATCCAGCCCATAAGATATGTGGGGGAAAAAGAAATATCACTTCAAGCATCTTACACTTGAACAAGGAAGAATGAGGAGTTTCATCTACACTAGTCACTTTACCCACAACGGAAAGAGACCTAGCCATCTACTGGAGAGCAGATGTGTGGGACTCGAAACTCAACTGGACATGGTGCCAATGAGTTTTTAGTAATTTGTTTAGTTTTTATAAACAACATTTTATACCTAACAAGCAACCAAAATATACAATTCCTGATCATAAGCTGAGGGGGTGTTCTTGATTTTCAGAGGGACTATAGCAAAACATATTAAATTTATTTTGCAATAAATATATTATGGCAAAATTTACCACCAATAAAGCAACTCAGGAAACGTGACAGTACTTAGGAAAAAAAAACAGCAAATGTAAGTCTGAGTTGAGCATGTAATAAAGCAAAGAAGAGACAGCCTAATCATTTCGTTCACATGGCTCATCACAGTAAACAAATGAATTCTGATCATTCTAATATACATTATATTAAAAATTTCTAAAGTAAAGAAAGATCATGAATCATACAATTTATACTTCAAATTTCAAAAATAAGACTAAACCGTATAATAATGATACTAAGGCAAAGAAGAGAAATACGAATATAAATACAATTTCTAACAAAAAATCCTGATTTTAAAAATTAGTTATTCTTAGAGAATTCATACAGAATATAAATTTCAACAAGTAACTGTATTCACTTCATTTAGTATTTATCAAACTCTACAGTAACCAGTATTATCAGCTACAAAATTATGGGCCACATCTATTTGGCTTCTTACGTGAAACACGTCATAACTAATTCTTACCACTGCTACACCTCCTATGTCACATGGTTTTGTAACATTTGATTTATGTACATAACATATCTGTAATAACTGCAAATGCAAAAAGCTTCAACAAATTGTACCAACCTCTCTTATCTAAATCACTGTCAAATATTTACACATTTCTGAATTCAATTTAACTGAAAAGATATTATGAAATGACAACTTGTCAGAATAGTAGTTTCTAGGAAATGGGTGCGTTTAAAACCTGGTACCTCTTAGACATGAAGCAGAAATGCTAAATGAATGACCACAACATTTGGCTGCACAGTGGTGTGCTGTCCCAAGTTGTTTCTCTACTTAATCAGTAAAGCAGACCTTTCATTTTTATGTTACAACAGATTCTTCTCTACAACGGCCCACGTAACAAAACCTACAGCACACAAAATATATGCATCATGTATTTCTTTCAGAGTTTTCTCTCAAATATATTTCAGTTTGCTATAACAATAAAAGTTAATGCAGAACTAAACATAAAGCAACAATTCTAACTAGAAGGTATGGATGAACTTTGTACTTTCTTCACACACTTGCACATATCCACCAACCACAACATATTCCAATACATCACACCAACAGAAGACAAAACAAGCAACATCTTTAAGGACAGACTGCTGTAAACCATTCACATTTATCTGTATAAAGAACAACAAAAAAGAATACATTTCATTTCATTTCCTATGACAAATTTCCTTTCATTGCAGTGCTGAAGTATTTGAATGAAAGGTTTTACAAACAAGTACAAACCATGAGTGGCTGAAAGCCATGTTTGACAAACATTTTCGGTATAAAACTTTGCACATACAAGTAGCATTAAATAAATATATCTGCATTATAGTGATGGTACATGATTAAATTAAAAACTGTAACTTCTGCTAGATTCTAAAGGACACACACTAGGATTACAATGTGGCAACTGGGTTGCACACAGGCCAAACTTTCATCTTTAATCAGTCTCTCTGTTGCTGACTTGCAGTTATGCTTTATTAAGATTTTAACCATTTGGCTAAACAAAGTTGAAGATTAGTATTGGTGTTTATTCTGTCTTCCTTCACCAAACTGCAGTTATGTTATCAAGTTAGAGTTCATGATTCAGACTTTGGTCAGTGCATAAATAAAAACACGGGATCACAGTCTCCTCTTTTGGATTGTGTTAATATCCAAACTTATGCAAAATCTTAAGCATGGAACTTCTTAGCACTACACTATTAGGATGCCTTCTGCTGCAGCACTGTATCATGTATATAGCTGTGGTGCCACATGCATTCCAGACCTCAAGTCTAGACAGACAGGCAAGTGGTCATCATGGTGCGCCTGCTTTATGTCTGACATCTAATAAGACACTGGGTACGCCCACAGTCAGTCTGGAAAAGGTAGAAAAGAAAAAGCTCCTGCCCCTTGCCAGTAACAAGCCCCATTGCCTAGCTGAGACACATCACTGATTGAGCCATCTGATAAATGAATATTCTTATTTTACAAGGTTTGGTTAAAATTAGTGCAGTAATATTTTATTAAAGATAAATGTATAAACCTGTAAAGTGCAAATAGCGTGTGGTTTGATCAAATCCCAACCAGACTTTGCAGTGGCAGTTTCAGATGAGTGCATAACTTCACATAAATTGGAACTTCCTTGGAAGTTTCCCACTGTTTCATTACACAGACAGTTCTATGCTATAAAACAACTTACGGTTTTATTCCCTGTTGCACTTTTGAAATTTCAGCAGTAAATTTTGTACAGACAAAGTATGAAGACCCAAACCACTTCCCTGACTAATCCTTTGATTATTGGATGACACAACTGCAATTGATGTACTATGATAATGAATAAATAGGAACATGATCATAAATTGTGAGTTGTAAGAATCTGAGGCACCTGTGGCTTACTGAAGATGCTGCCATGACAATCACTTGAAGGGAATAAGAAAACCAGCAAAAAAACCTTAGCATGGTTGATAGGCTGAACAAGATTTTAACCTAATACTGTGAAAAAAGCTTACAGTGTTACCTCCTTGGTAATTTCCACTTGAATTATGAAGACAATGCAAGTGTATTACCATCGTAAAGACTGCAAAATATCACCGAATATAAAAGGCATCATGAATTTCAAGAATCAGTCTGGAAGCAGAATTATATCCAAAGCAAGTGTATATATGTAAAACTAGCACACATACAAGACCCCAGAACAGCCCACAAGCTAACAAGTGTTCTGATACTTCAGTATTGCAAGTTCTAAACAAATTCCAGAATCCAAGACCAGTAATAATGCCAACATCAAATAAGTTTTGTCTTGTCTGTAGGCTTGGCCCGCATTACATGAAATTTAGCAATATGTTTGCGTAGACTATCAACATTCTTGTAAAGCTGAGAACAAACAATACAGGCAAAAGGACCAGCATCCTCGCCATGCAAGTTCTTTTTGTGGGTTCTCAGGTGATCCCGTCTAGTGAAACACTTGAAGCACACGTCACAACGGTAGCAATTGGTCTGAGGGTCCTTGAATCTGCACAATCGACGTGAAGAACCATTATCTGCAATAATCAGAAAATATAAGAGACAAATATTGCTTAAACTGTTACTCTTATAGAGACAAATTCTCACAAGATAAATGATTGTAATGGCATAACTAGAGGACAAGCAATGAACAACAAGAGGAAGTTATCAAAATTCCAATATGCCTCAGGAAAGAGTTAAAAAACACACACCTTCAATGGAATATGCTATGAAGGAGAACTCAAACTAAAATCCAATGTTCGTACGGGTCATTCACTTCAAGAAGTTGGGAATGCAGTCCTGTTGCTGCCATCCTCCTGCAAATGTCCTCTTGTTTTCAACCACTTTCTTTTGCTTTAAATGGTTCCACTCACTAGGTATGTAATTTACTACCTTCACAGTACAACATTTATCACCTGTGAGTTCCAGTCATTAAAATGAAGACATACGTAGCCATCGGAAAACTCAATATTTATTTTTTGACAAGTCTGAGAATTCTCTTATACTAAAATTAATGATTCAGAATATAATCCTGGAAGTACCTTCAGACCAGAACTATTTGTTGTGGAATTATGAATGCCAAGACCCTTAGTCCACTTCACACAAATTCTAATTATCCTGTGGAAACTAGGATACTAAAAGTGTTCCCCTGGCAAGGGGGGGGAAGAGATATTTGCTTCTTCCATAGCAGTGTGAAAATGTACCTCTTCTAGGAGTTTGATTCCTACTATGTTATACGTATCCTTATTGGTTAATTTAATAAAATCTATGAATCATAAGGGCTGAGTAGCTACCTACAATACCTCACAAGCGACCTAACAAAATAAGTTTCCACTGGGACTGAAAAATAATCTGAAGGTCCACTTGGAACATAAAATGTTGCTATCTTAAAAATCAAGTATGGGGTTGATGCTGCAATATTACAGGCCCATTTCAAAGAGGAAGACTGTGGATGGTGGTGGGTCGTGGCTCTTTTCAAGAAAGGTACAAAGAAATTGTCTGGCTGTACTGAGATGAATCTAAAGTGTGTCATAAACATCCATGGCTCCAACAAAAGAGGAAGTGCATGAATATAAACTAGAAGCTTCACACTGCGACCCATGAAATGCAAACTACATCAGCTACATGATGGGTCTCTTGGTTTAAATACATCAGAAATCCAATGAATAAAATTAATCAGATGATAACATACATCTTCATATGTTGTAGGGAAAAGGATGGACTGTGGGCAGGTAAGGGAATAAAAACAGCAATTATAACTGTAAGAAATGTTTATTTTTAATGTTCTTGGAATCAAACCACATATGTTCCTTTTATCTATAAACTAACATTTTACACCCTCAAGCATAACTAAACATTTGGCTGACAGATTACAAATATGTTTACATATTATCTCTTAATCATTAAGCTTTGGAGATACCTAACTTCAAGGATGATATTTTATGACAAAATTCCCTAGGTACTGGGAAACGCTTGAAAATGATGTGTAAATTGTACCCAGTAGGTCTATGCAGTTTTGAAGGGACAGTATATCATTATATTCCTCAACATACGTAGTATCACATTTATAGGTGTATAGGTTACAACCCTCTTTTGAGAAACAGCATTTGGTACCTTCACACAAAATTTTGCAGCATATTTTCAAGAAGTTACGACTCTCCACTTGCTTCAAAATTGCATGCATTACTTCAAGTGGCATGATACACGCTGAGGTCTTTACAGTGCTATTTACTTTCAGAGACTGTTTTTTTGTGTTAGTCCCAGTTGTAATGGCATGCTTACTGTCTCCAGGAATGTGAGTGGATTTGGTGGCTCT
>JGI20166J26741_11722695_pt1 | contig 10694 bp, 5 predicted proteins | sample TergutCu122P5_FD_26741 | JGI IMG/M metagenome (IMG submission 26741) | reverse complement strand
AGACTTAGACAGCAAAACACTCCACTTTACGCCGAGACCATGACACAAGACAGAATTTTACACATAATGCGTTTTCTGCATTTTGCAGACAATTCACAGAGACCTGACAAAGACAAAGAATATGACTGACTACGGAAACTAAGGACTGTCTTTGACACACTGGACAAGGCTTATGCAAAATACTATAAACCCTCGGAGCATTTGGCAGTGGGTGAGGTAATTTTAAAGTTCAAGGGCAGGGTTATCTTCAGGCAGTACATTCCAAAGAAAACATTTCAGCATCAAAATTTGCAAACTCTGTGATGAATCAGGGTATATATAAGACATGAGAGTCTATTTGGGTAGAGCCTGACACTCCGCCACTGATGATGACTGCAACACATGAAACTGTTAGACATTTGACTTGCAGAGTTGAAGGCTTATGACACAAAATATTTATGGACAATTTCTTTTCATCCCCAAGACTTTCTGATGACTAGGACAGACGTAAAATAAATTCATGCGGGAAAGTATGACCCAACAGAAAAGACATGCCCCATGACTTTGGACCAAAACACCTGAAATTGAAAAGGGGTGATGTAAGGGTGAGAACCAGGGGAGTTTTGACCACATTAGTTTGGAAGGACAGATGAGAAGATTACATGCTGACTAACATGGACCCACCACCAGCAGAAGGAAATTTTTGTGATGACAGCAACCATCCCATGAAACCTCACATCGTGGAACGGTACAACTAGCACATGGGTTATGTTGACAATTCTGATCGCATGGCCAACAGCTATTTGATGAGTCGACCTTCAGGTGAAACACAAAATTGTTTTGCCACCTTCTGGATCTAACAGTACTCAACAGTTGGATACTGTTATCTTCACGTGGGGCTAAATATACCCACCGAGATTTCAGGCTCCTTCTGGTGAGTAATTTGATTGAAGAAGCTGGGAAGAGCCAAGATTGCCCCACCCCCAGATTGGTTGGAAGACCAAGTGCAGCCACAACAAATGTTCTGCGACTCGAGAGCCGCCATAAACAGCACTGGCCATCGAAATCATCCACCCAACCCTGCTGCCATCTGTGTTTATCTCACGGCCAGAGAAAAGGCACAGTGTATAAGCACGCCATATGTGATGTGGGCCTGAGTGTGGTGCCTTGTTTCGCGGAATATCACACCACAGTAAATTTGTAAATCACCCCAATTGTGCATACTGTGCCTCCTGATAAAACAGTGTCCAAGGTGCCACAGACCTTCTGCGACCAGAATTACATGAGTAATGAACTATTAACACCACATTTTACATAATGCATGCAATTCACAGGTCTAAATCTATTATAAAAATAGATGACCACTTTCTTCCCAGATTAACGGATTCATAAACAGAGTGCAAAATTTTATTTCCTTAAATGTGAAGCAAAAGTCTATGAGATATGCCAATTTTTCTAAGAGTAAGCAGTAAAAATTAAAATCCCCCATTAAAATCTCAGCAGGCTGCCACTGCAAGGATTTAATTCAGCGTTAAAGAATAACCATATATAGCTTGCAGTTCAATACCGTAGCTCATGTCACACTGAACAGCCCATAATTCATGTGAACTTAGGTAATACTTAACTAATAAACTGTAACATAAAATGTTCAGAAATCTACTATGCTTTCATTTTGACTTTGACCTTATGACACTTAAGTCAAGTGAAAAATACCATAACTATGAGCTATACATTGTATATTGTATTGGCACAATCTACCTTGGCTATGTACGTAGGTTCTGCAGGAACAGCACCACAAAGTGGTGGGGCCTTCTCACCCATTTTTCCTACCCATAAGGGCAATGTCTGTGCTGAGCTCTGCAGCATTTTCATCAGTGCACCTCTACGTATTGTTTCTTTGTTACCCGCATTCCTGGCTTGTATCCTCCTTTCATTCCTGATGGACCGAATCTCATTCACTTTAGTCAATGCACTACGAATTAATTCTTCTTCTTGCTCAGCATCTGCTACAGCAGCAGAATACAGACCTTTTAATTTTTGCTGGAGAAAACAACCAAAATAGTTTATTAACTTCCTCTGTGCATTTTTTAATTAAATTAGATTAGACAGACTGCACAATTATTTACCAGGAAAACCAAAACCATTTCATGTGTTACAGAGCTTGATATGTCGAAAATATAATGGTGCTACATCAACAATGAAAGTTTCAGGGCATCAAATGAGACAGAAGAATACTGAATACTGATTTGCAACTTATTCCTAACATATATAGCATGCCAATTATCTATTGACAGGCAGGTGCCCAATATACACAGCACGGATAATCAAGTGGTAAAACAAGTATCATATTCTGAAATGTTTTTGATGTCAATTAGTCATTTACTGTTCTGCAATGAGTTGGTCAAACTTCAGGGCATGTTTTATAGAGGCCATCTGGAACAATAAAATCCTACAGACAGTATGTCAATCTGCAGCCATTATTGATTTTGATCTGTAAACTGCAACCAGCAGAGTGTTAGCACAGCAAACTGACACTGTTGTCACAGTTTGACTCTCCATATACTCACAAGTTTAAGATGGTGTGGTTGTGTTGTGGACTGAAAAGTCTCACACAAAATGCCTCATAACATTTACATGTAAGGAATATGCCAACATGCATTCTGTATGGTTTCTGCAATGGAAATGGTACAGCTGTTGCAGTGAGATACAACTGATAATAGCCAGACCACAAAGCTCCACATCAAAACACCTTTCCAAATGTACACAGTTTTGGATGGAACTAAGTTCCTTCCTAACAGTGAATAAAGAATGTGGACAACCACAGCTTGGAGAAGGTAATGCCCTGAATCTAGGGCAGCAGAACCCACATATTGGTGTATGCAGTATTTCTGAAAGGACCAATATTGCACGCGCGCGCGCACACACACACACACACAGTAACGGAGGATTTTGCACAAGGATAGTTCTTATCTATATTACAACTGCCTCTACTGGAACATTGTGCCAGCTATGCACAATTGTCTGCATGGCTACAAAGAGGACTACAAATTCTGACATGCAGTTCACAGATATGGCTCAAATCAAGCTACAGCCATTCTGGATTTTCAATGTTACGGAAATTTCTAACACAATATAATTTTCAGAACTGTCTGAACATAAAAAATAAAAATTCACAATGGCATCTCATTCTTTCTGACACCAGTACTCAATTCTTACCTGAAATATAAGGTAATGAAATAAAACAGAAACAAATAACCACTACTAAGTTCAATGATGTGGCATTAATGTTTCACAATTTCATTAATACCTGATTTTGTATAACTCTGCATCCTAACTCTTGAAAGAATGTGCTTTTACAGGACTTGTAAAATATTAAAAAAGAAATGAAGAAGACAATATTTAGCAAAAACTACACACAGTATTGCTGTTTCTGTCCCCAGGCACAGGAAAATACAAAGCCAACTTGTTGAAGGGAGCCAACCACACAGTTTTCACCTCACTAGCACTGCAATGTGACACAGGCACTCCATCGCAGCAACAAGATGGTGTGCGTGTGTGAATGAAAAGAATTTCTTTGGAATACGTCTGCAAAGGATGTTTCATGGAAAAAAAGGGGTGCAGAAGTTTTATAGAAAAGAATTCTGCATCAACAGTGCCATGTAAAAGAACAATACACAGAAGAGTAGGAAAATTTTCAATGACAGGGTTCGATCTGGCTAATAAGAAAACAAGGACACTGTTATGTGACCAAAGATAAATTGGGTAACACTGGCATTTAGATGGAAATAAGCCCCCCAAAAACTAACTGTTCTGGCTGGCTATTCAAAATGGTGTGTAAAAATCCTCAGCTCACAGTACAAAAAAAAGGTTAAACCTATGCTCTTATAAAATTACAGCCATACAACTACTCTCATCTGGACATGGAAGCAAGAAACTGGTATTGCAGATGACTGTAAGAATCAGTAGCAAATGAATCTGTTTATGCAAAACTTGTGGTTTTTATGGATGAAATAGGGTTTACATTTAACAGAAATGTAAACAGCCAGAATAACAGATATTTATGTCATAAAAATCCTCTTCAGTTCATGATCTCTGTTTGTACTGAGTGCATACAAAATTTTAGGGCCCATGTGTTTCAGAGAAACAGTAATAATTCACAGACTGTATCCTCCTAGATCTCCAGATTTGGAATGGTGGGGGGGGGGCACTGAAGATGAAACTTACGTGAACAATCTACATTCTTTGTACGAAGAGAAAGACAACACCCAAAGAAAAATGGCTAATATTTCAAGACAAGTAGTCCATCGTGTCAAGCAATATTTTCAGAAGGTGCCAGAACTTCTTCAAAGCTGGACAGAACTTTATAGACAAGGCTAAAGTTTGGTTGAACAGCAGAAGAAAAATGGATTAAATTTCTGCCAGAGGATACAGGCTTCTGTACAATACAACTCCTGTGACAGCTGTCAAGCTCAAGGACACAATTAGACACATTAGACATACACGCATTACAATACTGTATGATACCATACTGTAGTACTTAACAGACTTTGCAGATATAATGTTCAATGCCTATAATCATTAATGAACCATACCTGATAATATGGTGAAACTTTCTCTTCTTGATTTATTTTCTCATGTGCTTTTGTAATATTGTTGAGGTTGTGTTCACTTCGCACTCGTTCCTCTTCTATGTCATGCACCAAACGGTACAAACTTTTCAGACGTTCCTAAAATAATTGTAAAATAATGTTCAAATGTTAATAGATCTAAAAATACCCAAAAAATACAATATTCCAAAGACAGTTAATACTATTTAAATGTGTGTGAATGATGATGTACTTACTACACTTTGTTGGAGTTAAGATTTTATAAGGTTACAATGTATTAAGAATAGAAGATGATAATTCAAAGGATGAAAGTGATATATTCCCTAAGTGGCAGGTCTGACGTACCAGCCAGCAGTTTTAAAAAGTGATAAACTCATTATCAGAAGCTCATTAATCCATGCCTGACACTCAAAAATTACTTCTCATTCCTCCTCTATGTCATGCACCAAACAGTACAAACCTTTCAGACATTTAAAAAATAACTGTTAAATAATGTCTAAAAATGTCAATGTATCTAAATACGCACAAATTCTCATGACTGATGATGTACTACACATTGTTGGAGTCAAGAGTTTTCTATGGTTACAATGTACTACAAGAGGAAAATAATTCAAAGGATGAAAGTGATACATTTCCTAAGCAGCGGGTGTGATCTACCAACCAGCAGATTTCAAAGGGGTAAACTCATTTTCAGAAGCCCATTAATCCACACCTGACACCCAAAAATTAAATTTAGCATGAAATTGGGAGGAAAGGTGTTAATGTAAAGTCCCTCTGTAACTTACTCTTCCAATGGATGGGGAGACTATATAATAATGTAGACTGAGTAATAAACTGACAGTCCTTACTTTCATCATGAAAAAAATTTTATTGGACATTATCCTTTCTACACACTGCATATTCTCTATTCCCAATTGACTGATACCTATTACATACATCACAAGGAACAACTGCATATCCATAAACACATGAAATAAATAATGTGAATGGGACTAATCTGAACTCAGAAGCATAGCTAGGGGTTGTAAGTGGTGCTGCCTCCCCATGTGGAGAGTCCAAAGGGCAGAAAAGTGGGTGATGAACAGTATAAATGAAGAAATCTGAGTTTCTGCACTCCAAAAATTATTGAGCCCAAGACAAGCAAATTCAATAAATAACTGTGATTTGGTCTGAAGTTATAGTTTCTGTTAGCAGCAGCCACTGTGATTACTCACCCTGCATACCAAAAAATATAACTACACCACTGCCTGAACTAAATAAATTTAACTATACCTTCCCTTACTATGTAGTCATATTTGCTATGAATTAACTGGAATTCAGTATGCGATTTTGTTCTAGATTTCAATACCCATAGCATGTGTAATTATAATTATCTACATGTTAATGTCCAAACCAATACCTGCACTGGCTGTCACAATACTTTCTAAGTTCCCTTATATTCTTCATATTTCTGCCTTAAAAATTAACAAAATAAATACTGTTAATACACAAAGTCCTTTGTCATGTCACATTGTAATCCTTTTCAATTCCTGAGTTCTGGACTGTCACAGTCCAGATCAAAATTACAAAATAATGGGCAGCAATGGTTTATGCACTGTGAATGCATATAGAGATTAAAATATCAGCCATAACGGAAATTATCTCCGTGGAGCAGAGTCCTTCTCAGGAAGCTAGTTAAGTCCTAACTAGTCATGTAATTACCTGCACTTTATGCAACTTGAAAGCTCATTACCATGTTCACAAGAGCCCATCATCTTCCCCTGTCCTGAACCAGATGACCAGTCCATGCCCTCCTATCCTATTTCTTTAAGATCACGTCTACACTGCCTAGTTCTTCCATGTGGTCTCTGCTTCAGGTTTCCCCACCAAAACCCTACATGAATTTCTCTTCTCCTGTATACATGCCATGCACTCACCCATCTCATCCTCCTTGACCACAGAGGAAAACAAAAAAGCTGTAATTACACTATCTACATTATGATTATACACGTACTTGAATTGTAGGTGTACAGAATATGAATAAATCATACACAAAATTAGTAATAACCCAATCCAATAAATCTATATGAAGTCTGAGATTTTGGCTTCTCCAAGTTTCTTTTACATGTGTGAATATTTTCAACACCTTTAGCACACATATAAGGGTTCTACTAAGCTCAAACTTTACAGTTTGGAAAATGTGTCTAACCAGACCAGCAAGTACTCTACATATTTAGGTGCCCCCATACAAATTACAAGGTAGAATGAAAACAGATTGCTTTTCATCAGGTACCACTGCAAATCCAGCACCATTTACTTGAATATGACACATAACAAACTGCAATAAGCTCTGGCTTCTTGACAAACTAACAAGTATAAACCACTGTACAACATTAAAAGATACCACAAGGTAAACATTTCAGTTTCAAAACAGAGGTTATGACAATCACCATTTACCACAGTTTTCTTACTGTTGTTGTTTCATTGTGTGAACTGAAAGTCTTGCACTTTCATAACAGTTCAAGCTTAATGTTACATACATGAATACAAGAAAAACTTTAGAACAGTACCCCAGGAACAACAGGTATGACAATAAAACCTTCAGTGCCATGGTGACCTGATACTCAACATCTGTTCCTAAACTGTAAACCTTACCGTAATCACTGCAGATGACCAACAGTTGGCACACATAGGCCAAAGCTCACCTGAACCTGAAAAGCCGCAGCATCAGCAGAAAATGCCATTTCAAACTAATTATCATCAGTGCTGACACGTAGCTGGGAGCTGTGAATGCTGGTGCAAGGGTGACGCAGAGATATATATCTTCCAGCTGCTATCACATATCCCCAACTTATGACCACAATGCAAATGAGGATCTAGAAGAGATCAGCTAATTTATTAATATTCCTTATTTTGAAATAACTAAGCTGGAGTTTGCAACTGTTGACAGGACAGGCTTTATGCCTTCTACCATACATATCCAACACCTACTAAGCCTCAAATACAAAATGTACATGTGGGATCTTCCATAGGGTTAGAGGAAATGGAATACAAAACTGACTACTATGAAGGGTACACCTATACGATTTCATACATATATGCTACCCTGTACATTTTGACACAATTTGGAGAACTGTCTTTTTATTCCATATAAAACGTTTGCTCAGCAGACTGCCTAAGAAACAAGTCTGACCACCCATTAACCTTTATGAGTGCTCATCATATGCATAGATATTCTGAGCTTAAAACTTACAGCACTAAACTATGACAGCAGAACCCAATGGCTAAACAAAGACTGATACAATACACATTCATAAGCCGGTTATATCCATCTCAAATGCTCACAACCCATTTTTTCAAAAATCATGTTACCTTTTTGCTAGTCTTCCATATGACTGCTACTCAAGTTTCCTCACTAAAACTGTTTAAATTTGTGTACCCTACACAAGCTATACCAAGCACCTGCTGTTCTCTATTTTACACTACCCTAACTGCCCTGTAAGACCTAGATGTACCACAGTGCTCCTTGGCTTCAGGCATTTATTCCATTTTATACACTGAGTCAGCTGGAACAGACATAATTACCATCATAACAGCAAGTACATGCCTGCCACATTTGTTGGAACCGTGGTTTTGTAACACATTACATACTACATATAGCACTCATCAATGTCCTGTCCTCTGCACATATAAAATTAGCCTCAATCAAAGTAAGGATAATTATACAAGGTGAATTCATATGAATCAGATGGGTATCAAGCTCTGTATAAAGCTACCATATGAGTATTTTCCTGTGGAGAGTAAAACCAGGAACTTCAATTGGAATAGCTGGTTACCATTCAGGATTGAAAGAGATACTTCCTAAATATCAGATAAACATGGTACCAGCAAAATTGACCAGCTTCATTTGACCCCATGCACCCATTTCATGTTCCTGAAACTGTACATCTCTTTCCCTGTGTCTCAATTTGAATCACTTGAAAGCAATGGCAACAATATGACAGACGTATTCTGAAACAATTTTGCAAAATGATTTCTGGTAACACTTCCAGGCATGGCACAGCCACTGGAATGAACTCATAACATGAGTACTTTGAAGGTGACTACACCCACTCGTGTGTAATGAATTTACATATGTATGTTTTTCTTTTACAGGCTCCATTTGCTTATTTGTGAGGCCTGGAATACATATCTCCTCATTTTTACAAACTTTGGGAACAGCCGCCTAGTACTGTCAACCAATTTAATGCTTGAACATCAAACAGCAGCTTTGTGACGAAGCAAATGACTGACAAAGACTTTTCTTAATACAACTGTTTTGAATATTATAAGCCTGTCTATATGGCAGCATGGAAAGAGCTAGGACTTTTTTATTTGATAACTAGACAATCACTATAACTGCAATGGTTAATAGCAATGGCTTCTGGTGTGTCCTACTCATTAGGATGACTCAATAAATATACAACAGATGTTCTGACCATTACATAAGAAGACAGGCAATGTATATATAAAATAACATTGAGGTACGTTCTTGTAACCACTGTTGCAGTGGGAAATCAATAAGTATTACAAATCCTGAGCATATATTTGGAGTCTTAGGTATCAAGCATGCAATGCACATGCACCATATTGTCAACTGCGGCCTGTCCAGCTCTATGGTATTTTTCAACATTATCTCATAAATGGAACAATTTTTTAAAAAAGTTATAGAACATAAAATGTGTGTTTATTTTCTCTACAACTTTTGTCTGCAACATTTCTCATTTTAAGAATCACTCAGTGGGATATGATCAAAAATATATATTGGTCTTCATGAAAAGTACTATTATTCTTGTCCAAATTTAATTAAACTTCAATTTTCTCAAAAGATTTTAAAAAACCCTCACACATCAAATTTCACAAAAATCTGTCCAGCAGAAGCCGAGCTGTTTCACGTAGATAGACAGACAGAGACATGACAAAACTAACAGTCACTTTGCCCAGTGTTGCAAATGCGGCCTATGCATGCATACTATGACCAAATTTTATTAACACACACATACACAGGAATGCACACTACTTTACCACATAATTAATGCCTCTACTGAGGCATCTGCTCTAGCAGGAGCCAGTACATCAAACTGATCAGCAAAAAAATCCACATAAAGTGTACAGAACCAAAGTCATCACTCTCACACCTTTGAAGAACAAAAAACTGAAGTTTGAAAATAGTGGGTCTGGACCATGTGGTGAATGTTGCAACACTTCCCACCCATACTGCCTAAACCACTGTCTGGTCACCTGACTGTGTGCAGTGTCACACTGTCATGGAGGCTGACAATACAAAAGTAGAGCCATCCCAGCATCTTTCTTTCCACAGCTGTTCTCAGTCTGTACACCATGTTGCAGCAGCATCAATTGTCTCACCTCTGGGGAGGAAGCTGAGCCTCTCAAAAAGCTGTTTGTTGCAATTAGCTCCAAGCAATCAATGCATACACCTTTTCTAGACCTTGGATGGACTAATTTCCTGCTGGGACAGATTGTTCAACAGATGTTGTGATTATGTAAAACAGTGGTGTGCATACCTGCATATTTGTCTTAACAGAATTTGTTCATAATGTGACATGAACTTTATAAGCTTCAGTCTGTACCTCACTTCAGAAACATATCCTTCATAAATGCAAGTTCAAAAGGTCTTTACTGCAAAGTGAAAACAAATCATACTTCCTTACGCTACCTAATTCTCCATCTACAATACACTTGGTCCAACTGCCAACAAAGAGTGTGCGCATATATAGAAAGGGTGCACAAATCCCGAGCGACGAAGGTTTTTATGATGGCGCCCAATATTCTCTGCACAATTCTTGCACTTTTTCCCTCTTCCATACAAAAATGTGTATCAGTTCACATGCACCGAACTTAAAGATCCACATGACAGTGAACGTCACAGTTCACTCCAGAACAATGGGTGCTCAGCACTGAAATTGCTTCACGTTACCCGTCCCAGAACTTTCTGAAAAGTTGTGGACCCTTGCCTTACGCTAGGATTCTTAGAATATAATTAAAAGAATATGATTTCAAACTTAACCTGTAAACATTACACTACATACATTTTGATACAGAAATTATTTGAACATGAATCTTTCTTTG
>JGI20166J26741_11722584_pt1 | contig 10694 bp, 8 predicted proteins | sample TergutCu122P5_FD_26741 | JGI IMG/M metagenome (IMG submission 26741) | reverse complement strand
ACTAAGGGGCTACCGCCCCCAGATCCCCGTCCTCTCTGACCTCTGTCCTCAACTGAATTTGTTGAACCCCCCCCGAAAAAAATTCCTGGGTACGCCACTGGTAGGAGGGCTGGCATTAGAGTACTGTGTGGGTTGCAGAAGTGAAATACAACATAAGATAAAATCTGGCCCAACCAGATACTCTTCTACACATCTAATGCTTACACTCTCTGGTGAGCTAAGGAAGCCCTCTTTAGTGAGTAAAGTACCATACTTCCTTGTTACCTTTCAAGTGTCTCTGCTTACCAAAATGCTCATGGATTTTTTGTTTTATTTCATTGTTAGCCCCTTACATGGTCCATAATACATTTTGAAGTGTGTTTTTTTAAATATGCTGTCAATTAATAGGATTACACAGTGATGGTGATAAGTGAATGAACAAGTACAGAGCACTAGTGGAATGATACTGACAAGAACACCTTAAGTACACCAAGAAAAACCTGTCAAACTACCACTTTGTCCACCACAAATTCAACATGGACTGGCCTGGGATCAAATCTGGTCCTCCGTGGTGAAAGGCTTGTGAATAACTGCTGAGTCATCATATTATGCCCTCAAATTCCGTAAGTGGAAAAGATAAGAAGAATGTTGTTTGTGGTTCCATAACAGTCAGTGGAAAAGATAAGAAGAATGCTGCTTGTGGTTACAAAAACCAAGTGAGCAAGAAAATCTACAAACCTTGATCAAGTTAGATGTGATTCATTCTTATAACAGAAACAAAAATTAATATGACACTATTGACACCACCTGAATCCAAGAATCTACACTGAGAATGTACAAATTACCACAAAAATACAAAATTAAATAATATAAAATAAAATCCAGTTGCACAAGTGCTACTAGAATGTCCAAAACAAGGCAAAAATTATGGGCATGTTTTTTTTTCACTCAGTGGTGCAGCCTTTGTGCACATTCCAAGAACATTTTGCCATTCCATTTCATAATTGTCTCACTCTGTTTATCAAACTAAACAATTATAACCATTTATACTAAAATGGCACATATAATAAGCACAGAAAGGATGTACTGAACTGTTCTCAACAAACAGTTGAACTAACAGCAAGAATATTCTGATTTTCTTTGAGGAAGGTCCCAAAACATTGGTATTGATTTGTATGGAAAAATTATGTTCAGTCTATGATTCTGGCCTCTGTAATATTTTCAGTGCATGTCACACAAACATGGGAGTAACTATATGACGCCAATTTTCCCTGTTAAACTCATGTCTTCTAACCCAAACGTGGAGGCAGCATGATCCTCCAGAACATCAGTATCTATCTACCAAAATACATGTCATCATATCCCCATACAAAGATGCACAAAAGTAAAATATCTGTACTTTAGTACTCTGCGGATGTAGATAATCCAATGACGTGTAAATTGTCAAACGTCATGGTTATGTGTGTAGCACTTCCATTTCATATTCGCGAAGTGCCGGGTTCAAACTCGGCTTGGTGATAGGTTATCACGGCTGATCTGCTTGGCTTTCCTCAGTCACTCCATGCACAATCGAGGCTAGTATCGTGTCTTTGCTTCCACAACCTTTCCGATTTCTTCATCATTAATCATCGTATCATTCAACGTCACATAATATGAGCTACTAACCTCACCGCTAACAGCCCGTAAGGAAACTAATAGTAGGTTAAACAACGTTTTGTTTATAATGACAAAGCAAAACTGGGCGACTAGTCCCGAAGCTAGATGCAGTACTTACTTTTCTGACATTGTGCTACTGTCTGAGGAAAAAATTCGTCAACCAAATTTGAGAAGACTTCGTTAAACACGTGCACTTAGCACAGTGTACGAATGTGAAATGGTGTGATTACTGGACGCATAACGTAATAGACTCGCCAACCAGGCCACCGCAATCAAGGACACGCCACACCATCATCCTTACGACACTTTCTTACACTCGTACTGCGGTTATTGGCCGGTAAGTCATCTTACAGCAGTCTCGTCAAAGAATGGACACCTGCAAGTAGTCGCCATATTGACGCGTCACGTAACATTCGTCATAATGTCTAATGGCCAGGACAAACACTGATCTATGGGACAAACTACACACAATTGAACGGAACAGAAACGAAACACAATGAATCGAATTTTCAGTTGCTGGCACGTACGAGAACGATCGCTTTCGAATTAAATCAGTTATGGCTTAATATGTGATGACAGGAAAGTAAACGCTAAAAATACCTTACGGGCGGGTCTTACAGTTGATGACATAGATAGGTTTCAACCACAGTTCTAGTATAGGTTTCAACCTTTCATAGGCCACGAAGGCCCTTATGGAGAGTAGAGGTATAGCTCTACTCCATTTTTGACCTCGGCACTAGAAGAGCGTGAGGCTCAGCGTCACGCCCCGGCCGCACCTTACCTCCGGGAAAGACTCGGTACCCATTGTACAGGAGGCTGGGTGAGCCTCAGGGCCAGTCTGGACAGGTGCGGGATATCACGTACCCACCGGGATTCGGTCCCCAGACCGTCCAGCCCGTAGGTAGTCGCTATACCGACTACGCTACCCGGCCCACCAGTTGACATAATTTTATAACATGATTTTATGTTAGCGGCCCCTTAATAATCTGTTTAAATAAGTACGTTGTTCACCAACGTTTTCTTTTAAAAGACACTAAATTAGTCCCGTTAACATTACATAATTATCAGCTTCCATAACTTGTGGTACCTTCCTCCCCAAACTGATACTGCTGCCACTTCTGGAGTCAAATACCTTACATATTTTGCTCTTTTCAAAAATAAATCTTCAGATACAATTCTTCAAATAAATGATATTATCTAATATTCATCAGTAATTCTCAGTTGGAGCCAAGATAGCCATGGCGGTTGTAGTGACTAGGCTCTGTGCTCAAGATTCGTGTTGAATTCTCGGCTGGCATAATAAATTTTTGTCTTCTCCAAAACATCTGTACATGCTCTTGTACCCCACCCACCAGCTTCCGATGCAATGGGTAGTGGAGGCTTTTTCCCTCGGGGTAATGTGGCAGAAGTGACAAACTTGTTACTTGCCTGCACCTCAAGCCAAGGTTGGTGAGTGGAGCTTTGCTGCTGCTCCCCTCTGCCTTCGTAGAGTGCATGAGCAACTTTACACACTTTACACGTACCTCTTTAGTTACTGTCAATTAGCCTACATATATATGCATATTACATCATAATTTTCAAGGTATTTCCAGTTTTTCACCAATTTCTTTCTATACAACATCCTTCACAAACTGATTTAACGCAGTGGTACAAAAACTTTTCAGCATGACAGCCAAATCAAGAGAAAAAATGTTTGCTGGTCACATTATAAATAATGCCTTGTTTTTCAGTGAAATGTTCTTGGGCAGCCAGCTGCATCAACATGTGAAGATTTTCCAACATTTCAGGGACTGACTCTGTCCCCAGCTTCTGGCTGTTGCTGGTGGCTTGGTAGAATAAATTGACAACTATGTGTCCTATCCTGTTCCAAGAAAAAGTGGGGTTTCATTTTGAAGTTACATACATTATAAAGAAAAACTGACATCCTTAAGCTTGATAATTCTGATATAGAGAATCCCATGGTACTCTTCAGCTGATGATCAGACTTTAATCTGTGGTAAATTATATTTCTTTAGAATGATGGTTACACCAAGTTCCTTGGTCCTGCAGACAATCATACAAGACCCTGATAATAGATGTGGATGGGGCAAGCACTTGCATAATAATAAAAAATGGTAGGCAAAAACTAAAATGCTCATTGAAAAACTAACCCCAGTGTCACTTTGTCCACCACAAATCCCACCAGGTCTCCATGGTCAGAAGCCAGTCATTAACCACCCAAGCTGTGGTACAGCTCTAATTCGTAGCAATTAACAGTTCTTCTAAAAAAACAACAGTAATTCTTTCACCTTTTTTTGGTGTCTCCTATACCTGAACTTAACACACTTTCTTTTTTTATCTTGCCTTTACACTGCATCCAGAGGACACAATATAGTGATACAGCTCTTAAGTTCTAAACATATGACAAGAAATGTCTTGTGTAATGTTGTTATGAGCAAACAAATTCGCAAGTTTTATCATGTGTTATATGAAAAAATGAATCAGGAGGGATGTAGAGGGCAGTGGTCATGGTCTATTTTATGGATTACTATCCAAGAATGGGTGACTACAAGCCGGCGATCTCAATATAATTCAGGGCTGACAGCATCAGCCAGTTCAGTCTTTCACAAGTATCATTTCAAATATTGCGATGCATGGCCCTATTCCAGAATTTACTTTGAAGGACTAAGGATTTCAGTGAGGCCAGATAATTTCCAAATGCATGCATTTGGTACTTCATTTACTGAATTTGTCATGAGGATCATTAGGTACAAATACACACTGTAATATGTAGCTGTCAATTTGGCACAACTGGTACGACAATATCAGTGCCTTTAAAAACAACCACACATCACAGCTTCACAAAAAGAAACATTATAGCACTTCTTGTTGCACATGTTCAGATTTCACCAACAATTCTGTGGACTTTTTTTTTATATAGGAAAATACATTTAGACAGCAGTTGTGATTAGGCAACTCACACAATGTAGACCCATGAGGTAGGGGACTGAAGAAACTCCACAGCTTCCAGCTCAACAACAAGGGAAGGACGTGGGGTGTTATGATACAAAAGTGTGCAAAGAATTCTTGAAGACCCTCTGTCACTCAGTTTCTCTACTCTTTAATAAAATTGGCCAACAGGAGGGACAGAGACTCTCCAGTCTAATGGATCCAACATGGTACATTTCATGTGCATATTTTTAATTGTTTCCTAATGATGGAGGTGAAACCAGCTTCTAAAACACTGTGTTGTAACGGAAAATGAGACAATTGAAGAAGTCTGAAGTATATGTCAGTGTAATTTGAATACAGTGATACCTCGGCTAATGAAGATAATTCGTTCCGGAATCACATTCGTTAGCTGAAACGTGATTTCCCGTAGGTTTCTATAGAATGTAAACAACCCAGTCAGGTTGGTGTGTCTCCCCTATGTGATGTGGTCAGCTCATTTCTTTGTCACACACATACAGACAGAAAAGATAAGCTCCTGGAATGACCCGACCGTTCATGTTTGCTGCTTTATGTTAGCACGCGCATCCACTAAAAAATTCGTTAGCCGAATCCATATTCGTTAGCCGAGTCCAAAAAACAGCGAAAAAATCTTCATTAGCCAAAAAATTCGTTAGCAGGGTCACTCGTTAGCCGAGGTATCACTGTACTCACTTCTCTCATAACCTCCAGTCTCTCACAGTGACTGCATGCAATTACAAATTTTGATCAGCTCAAGTGTACAGGTCAGCTGGAAGCTGCAGGACACATATTCCTATTGGACACAGAAATGTGTACATAGCCTGTCCAGCAGAGCACCAGAACCTCGCTATGAGAAAGGAAATAGTGATTAGGAAAAGTTTTGTCACAGACTGTGGTAAATGTTCAACCCTTCTCATCCATTTCACATAATACAGTGTTAACAGCACATTCCTAACATTCAGGAAGACCATTTTCTGAAAGACATTTCAAGGAAAAAGTTACAATAATTGACCACAAGCATGTGCATGTGCTCATACATGCACGCACGCACGCACACACACACACAACCACTTCACAATTTAATTTCTGTCACACAGTCAATGTAAAAGTCATGCTGGATAAGAAGTACATAATTAGCGATCAGTCCCAGTGCTCTTGGCCAGACAACCATTAATGGGCAATATGTTGTATTTTCTGAGATAAGTGAGAACACTGAACAGAAACAATTGACAGGAACCCCATACTACCCAAGAGAGAGAACACAAGTAACACTGAAAACAGCGCCACTAAATATCTCTACTTTGACAACAAAAATAGATTCACCTACACTTTTAATATCTCTCATTTACCATCTCCACTCCAATTTTTTAAAATACATATTGTCAGAATGTTTCTCTCTTATAGATCCTGATGTCAGCGAATACTATGCAATCCAAATTACACAGTGACTACAACTAAAACAATGAGGTTGTAATAAAAAGGACTAGCATCAATTTACCAATCGTAATGATACATAATATATTAACTTAAATACTTAATGATTAATACCAGACTAAAAACAATGAATAGATGGTACAGTAGACAGTCAGAGCTGTTCCTTCAGTTATTCCAGAACACTTCCCCTCGGAATGGTCTTGCTTGCAGAGCAACATGCGGTCTGTAACTACTGCTTTGGACTAGGCTGCGTAGATGTGCCACTCAATACTGATTCAACATGCATCAAGTCCATTAGCTGGCAGTCTTGGACTTTGTGTGGCCTGCCATGATTGTCAGTTGAATAAAATTAAAATGTCAATAAACCTTACTAATTTATACATGTAACACTTGTTTTGATGAAGCAACACATCTAGGGTAGAGGGGCATGCTTGTTCATTAGTTGCTCTGTCTGATGTAGTCAGATGAGACAGCTGTTGATGGACAACAAGTGCAGAGGACAGTCATGGTCAGCAGTTGGGGTTGTCATTCCTGACCCTGTGGTTTGTGGAGACTTTGTTGGTGATCACGATGGTGGTTTTTCTTAGCACGCAAGTTGGCTGCCAAGGTAGCAATCCAATTTTGCTGCTGCACCTTGCTGGTACCACACTCACTGCCCTCTGGCCTGGTGCCCTCCGTGTGAGTGTTGCTCCGGCCCAGACGTGCGAAGAAGTGCTGTTTTGAATGTGTAGTGTTGCACATGTGAGTCTTCTTGCGGTTGTTGTTGTTGCCAGAGGATTTGTCCTGCTCCTGAAAGATGCTGTCCAGGCTGCCACAAAGAACAGCAGAATCACTTTTCTCACCAGTGGGTGATGAGTCTTCAATATGACAGGAATCATTGCAGTCCCCTAAGACATCACAAAGGGCTTCTGACACATTACTGTTGCGAGCTCCTCGACCTGATAATTCTGCAGTTCTTGATGGGGTTTCAGATAAATTTATCAATGTATCCTTTTTGCAATGCTGCCGTTGTACAACTGGTGAGGAGCTGTCTGAGGGAGACAGGAGTTCTAAGGAGGATGATGGTGAGAGGCCTTTCCTTCCTCCACTAATAAGAGCTCTCCGTCCTGTCTTGCCAGCACTATCTTCTCTTCGAAGAGATTTCCTTGTCTTTGGTAATGGTAACGTCATGGCTCTTTTCACAACCTCTCCTGCAGTCCTCATGTCTGCAGAGTTGACTGATGTAGATGATGCACCATCCAGTTTCTTCAGTGGTGAAGAAGACTTGTGGCAGTGGCTGGGAGTTGTCTCAGGGCTGTGTTTCTCACTTGTGAATGACAGCCTGTCGGCCAGGTTCAGAATTTTCTTCAGTATATTTGTCTTTTTGGCACTGTTTTCTTTGTTCCTTGTTCTGCTAGTCTCTTTGTCTTCTGGAGGTGAATCATGGTCCTTACTGCTCAACATGTCACAGTGTGTTCCAGAATTATTATCACTATCCTGCACTTCAAGCTGTTTACCTGAATGTCCCACAGTATTTTCAAAGCACTTTGTTTCACCATTACAAAGCTGCCTACCCTTTTTGCCAGGAGTCTGCTCCAAACTGCTCAACAGCACTACATCCTCTGCATTGCTGTGCCTATGATGCTTGTCAGAAGATGGAGATATGAATGGACGGTCTTTGGATAGTGATGGTGGGGATGTGGGAGTTACAGCAGGTGTATGAGTCAAAGCCCCATTCCTGTCCTGTTCGTGGAATGCTCTGATAAGGTCATGCACAGTGTGATGGCAATCTTGGAGCTGTGTCTTCTCACGACTCCCTTTCCGGCCGCCAGGAGTTGTGACACTCCCTTCTGTTGAGATCTTGAACTTGAGGGTCTTCTCACTCACCTCCACTTCTGTTACTGTTTCTTCTTCTTCTTCTTCTCCTTCTTCTTCTTCCAATTCCTCTTTCCCTTCCCCTTTTCCTTGCTCCTCCTGCATTTGCTCCATATTCTCCATCACTGTCTCCTCCTCCACCGTTTCAGATGGCTCCCAGATAATTCCATCTGAAATCATCTGCAACAAACACACAAGTGCCTCTGAAGTTCCTTCATTATTGCAGAATAATTTGTTTTTAATTACTATCAGTGTTTTTGATGTTAGCCTCTCATCTGTACAAAGTGTGTGAATAGAAGAAAGATAGAGGAACCACACTCTGAAGTCAGACTTTGGTGTACATTATGAAAAGTGTTAGAGAACAAAACTCTTTGTTCATGAGGGAGGAACATAGGACGATTCAGCTGATGCTGCCAGAAGCCAACTAGGTGAAGTGAAGTTGAAATTATCTGCACCAAACTAAAGAGAAAAACAAGTCAAACACAAAACCTGTCTGACATTAGGTCAGTTTGGAACCAAACAAACAAAAATTTTGCTTATTTTCAAGTCTCCTCTCCCAAACAACAAAACCACGAAATGAACACAGCTAATAAATCTTAAGAAAATGTGTCCAAGTTTAAATACTTCGTAATGACTTCCACCTACCAAAACTACATGTCATAATCCAGAAAACCATAATATATATGGAATTTTATGTTAGACATGAGCCTGTAAAACTGTTACACAAAATATCATAATCAAGACATGATTAAATTTAGCCCTGTGAAGGCTGTACATCATCTAGGTAGCACTGAAAAATTCAGTTGTTACCATGCATTAAGAATATTGTGCTGCCATTATTACAAGGGCTAATGGGTTAATCATGTTCATGAAAATATGTAATTGCTGTTTATCATCCAACTCATATGAAACAGGTAATTGCAGCATGTGTGTGTGTGTGTGTGTGTGTGTGGGGGGGGCAAATGCAGAGTTATTTTATGTCAAAAAAGGTGGTACATACTGTAGCCACTATGCTCTCAATGGTCAAACACTGCACTGTGCGAATGTTGTGGCTAAAATAAGAGTAGACAATAGACAATGAAGGGGTATGTGAAATTCAAATTTTGGTAACACAGTTCAATCATGTCGATCTTGACCGAAATATTCATTTGGTAATTGAGATTTCTCACAGTAACTGATCGTTTTAGGCAGATGTAGACAGTCAGATTCATTAAATAACCTAGGAACCATATATTCATTCTTACTCCTGGTGCAGCTATATCCTCATCTTCCTCTGCAGAGCGAGATTGTGAGCTTGCCCCCAGGCTACGCCGTGACTTTACACTGTATGCACTGCCTGACTTGACAACAAGTGGGGCACTAGTTCCATCTCCCGTGCTGTCTCCTAACTCCACCACACTCTTCCGATGAAGACGTTCATCTTTGGCTGCCTCGTTCAGCCGTCGATAGTAATCAAGTGCATCCCGAACTGGCTGCACTATCAGATCCTGCAACACAGTGCCTCATGAAGCACATCTAACATGTTGACTTTCCTTCTGCACCCACACCCGGTCATATACTGACCTGAAGTTCAGTAAACAGCTCTCCCAGTGCCTCAAACAGTGGCAGAAGCACAAATCCAATAAAGCTACATTGTGATGATGGCTTGGTTATCTTCTCACGATCCATGAAAGGGGTGACTGGCAGTCCTTCCAACTTTTCTGCATCACTCTGCTTGAAGAATTCCTGCAAAACAATACACAGCTTAAATAATAACAAAAGTAATATTTCTAGGGGACTAGGCAGAGTTTAAGAGTTTGGGGCCCCTTAAAACCCTTACACACTGTCACTTCATCCACTGTCAACTCTAAACATGTAAAAAAATGCATAGCTCTGTTGCTAACTATGGTGACAAAGTTAATAACATACACTGTTAAATTTCGGAGGCACAAGAGCTACAATTCAGTCCATAAATTGTTGTCATCTCATTCCCTAAAGAAAGGTCTTAAGAATAAAATATAATTTTACCTGTTGCTTTGAATGGATGCAAAACTTGGTATCTCATCCTATGAGAAAGTGCTCAGAACATGCTGAAGAAAATACTGCGACCCACACTTAACATGATGAAAATGATGCATAATATTTTAGTTGGTTAAGAATAAGAATCCACGGGGACAGCCTAAGTGAAGATGGGAGGATGGGAGGATTATTTAAACTGAAGCTTAAAAAAGTAAAATGTAAGGATGTGCAATTGACTTATCTAGCTCACAATGGAATCCAGTTGAGTGATCTTGTGAATACAATAAATCATTGGGTTCCATAAAAGAAGGGAGTTTTGTGACTAGCTGAGCAATTCCAAGCGTCTAAATGACACTGCTGCATGTAGTTAGTTAAGGAAGATACAGGGTGGCCTCCTATAAATCCAACCCCTCGTCTGTAGCTCAAGGTATCGTGGATTCGTACTCCACTCTACCCTGGGTCACGTGGGAGGCGATAACAGTTGTGGAGGGTATACCCTGATGAGGGTTGCTACGACACACTGGCTAACGGGGCTCTGGTCTACCCAAGCCAAGGTGGAAGGTATTGCGCTGAAGGCTGCATGGCCCTGGGGTAGATATTGCAGTGTTGTAAATGATCCCCTTGGGGAACCAGGCCGCACCCCATTGTATGTAGGCCTTCCGTCCACGTGGGGCTCCATGGATGGTGACCAAATATTTTACCCGTTTTTCATGGGAGGGCTCCTTATTGGGGACTCTGAAAGACATGATGAATGAATAAACCATTGTCCCTGGAGATGAAGCTTCTCTCTCCATAGAGACCCTGTTGGAGAACATGGAGGGGGG
>JGI20166J26741_11722362_pt1 | contig 10695 bp, 9 predicted proteins | sample TergutCu122P5_FD_26741 | JGI IMG/M metagenome (IMG submission 26741) | reverse complement strand
AATCCGTGGGTTCCGTCGCTGCGCGACTCCACCCACGGTTATTCACGTTACGCCACTTCGTGGCTGAAAAACGGCCACAGTTTTATTTAAAATGCTCTAGCCTCCCAACAACATCCTGTATCCCTCCCGAAAACTCGCAAAACGCGGACGCCACCCCATTCGCGTTTTTATTTTTTCATTGCTGATCACGCGATCCCGCCCCGCGCGCGCGACCACTCCTGAAAATGCCGGCGTCTCCATGCCCAGCCGCCGCGCCAGCCACTCCACCACCTCGCCCCGCAAGCACGCGTCGTTATCGCACACGTTGAAAATTTCCCCGCCCGCATCCCCGCGCTCCAGCGCTGTCCAAATTGCCGCCGCCGCGTCATCGCGATGAATCAAGTTCAAGCGCGAATCCGCGCGCCCAGGCAATACCGCCGCCCCCGCGCGCATCTGGTCCAGCAGCGCATGTCGCCCCGGTCCGTAAATCCCCGCCAGCCGCAACACGCACGCCCCGCCGCCAAGCGCAATCTCCTCTGCTTCGAGTAACAACTGCGCCCGCTCATCGCCGCCCGCCTCGTCCTCCTCGCGCACGACAACTCCTCCCGACTGCGGATACACCGACGTGCTGCTCGTATAAACAAACCTCCCGTCCCTCCCCGCTCCGCTGCCATGCCTCCGCATCCACGACACAATCGACTTCATCCCCTCGACATAACTCCTGCGATAGTCCTCCACGCCCCCGCGCCCCGCGCCCGTGCAATTCACGACAAAATCCGGCGCGCCAATTTTTTCGTGCCACGCTTCCGATGACAGTTCCGCAACCACTGCCTCCACTCCCGACGCCTCCAGTTCCCGCGCCCGCCCTGCATTGCGTGTCAGCGCCACCACGCGCATTCCCCTCGCCACGCCTTCCCGCGCCACCACGCCGCCCACATATCCGGCGCCAAATACGACGAGTTTTTTCCCCTTAAATTTTCCGAGTGCCGCTGAATCCATTTGCCGGAGTTTGTCCGCATGTCGGCGGCGGGGAAACTGTTTTTATGATTTTCTCCACGCGAGTTTTTCACCGAGGCGGACGACGTCGCCGATGACTATCAGGGCGGGCATGGGAATTTGGCTTTGCTCGACCAAGCCGGCAATCGTCGAGAGCGTACCGGTGATCGTGCGCTGGTTTTCAGTCGTGCCTTGGCTGATGACGGCGACCGGGGTTTCGGGGGGGCGTCCGTTTTCCAGCAGGCTGGCCGTGGTATGGGAAATGGTTTTCAAGCCCATCAATATTACAATTGTGCCGGGGGCTTTGGCCAAGGTCACCCAGTCAACGGGGTGCGTCGATGCCGTGTCTTCGTGACCGGTGACGATGGTGAGGGTGGAGTTGTATTTGCGGTGCGTGACGGGGATTCCGGCGCAGGCGGGAACGGAGTATATGGTGGAAACACCGGGGACGACTTCAAAGGGGATGCCGGCCTCGGCGAGTATTTCGGCTTCCTCGCCGCCGCGTCCGAAGATGAAGGGGTCGCCGCCTTTCAGGCGAACGACGCGTTTGCCTTCACGCGCCTTGGCCAGCAGCATGGCGTTGATTTCGTCCTGAGTGATGCGTTGCTGGTGGCGGCGGTGTTTGTCGGCGCAGATGAGTTCGGCGCCAGCAGGGGCGTGGCGGAGCAAATCGGGATTGGCGAGGCCGTCGTAGACGACAACTTGCGCTTGCCGCAGGAGTTCCATGCCGCGCAGGGTGAAGAGGCCGATGTCGCCGGGGCCGGCGCCGACCAAGTAGACGATTCCGGTGGGTTTCATGCAACGGAACTCCTGATTTCCAGTTTTCCGGTTTGCAAGGCAAGCCAGCGAGCCGCGAAGCGGCTCAATATGAATAACCGTGGGTGAAGTCGCGCAGCGACGAAACCCACGGAAAAACGAAAACAACCCGCGTCCCTGAAAGGGGCGAACTGATCATACGCAGTCCAGAAAATTTTGATATTTTTGTTCGCCCCCTTCGGGGACGATGTTTTTTGCGTCAATTCCGTGGGTTTCGCCCGGGACGGGCTGCACCCACGGTTATTCATATTGAGCCGCTTCGCGGCTCCCTGACATGCGTTTCCGCTGGGGTTCATTTAGCTTTTAGCTTCTTTATAGTGCGGCCAGGATTTTCTGAATTTCACGCTTATGGGAAGCCAGCGGCCGGGGAGCAGGAAATTCCAGTATATCCAGCGAAATCCTAGTTTGCCCCAGTGGTTGATGCGCGTGTCGCCGAGGAGCGTGCAGGGGCCGACGATGTGATAGGGGTATTTGCCGGGCAGCGGTTCCTGCTCGATGCTGTAATCGATTAAGAGGGCTTTGCCGAATCCGCTTTCGATGAAGCAATTGGTGTGACCGTCGAATGTCTTGGGCATGGGCTTGCCGTGGATGAAGCATTCGAGGTTTTCGGTCATGATGTCGGCCATGAAATGCGCGGTGGAGCCGGCTTTGGTGGCGTGGCTGTTCGCGGCGTCGCCGATGGCCCAGACATCGGGGAAGTCCTTGGCCTGCGTCGCTTCGTTGACGAGGACGAAGTTCGAAAGATCTCCCATGCCGGAGCGGGCAACCACCTCGGAGCCTTTGTTGACGGGGATGGTGACGAGCAGGTCGTAGGGAACCTCGCGGTTCTTTTCGCCGTAGCAAATGAGCTTGTTGTTTTCGGCGTCGACTTCGTGCGTGTCGAAGTAGGGGATTACCTCGATGTTTTTTTGCGCGAACATTCCCGATAGTTTGGCGTTGGCCACGGGCTTGGTGAACGGGCCGGAGGACGGGGTGACAAAGGTTAATTGAACTTTGTCGCGGATGCCGCGCCGGGTGAAGTAGTAGTCGGCGAGGAAAATAAATTCCAGCGGCGCGACGGGGCATTTGTAGGGAAATTCGCAGATGTTCAGCACCAGGCGTCCGCCTTGAAAGTTTTTCAGGGCTTCGCGCAGGGCGACGGCGCCTTGGAGGGTGTAGTAGTCGAAGATATTTTTATGCCATTTTCCGCCGTCTTTCATGCCTTGGGTTTCCTCCGGCGCGATGTCGCAGCCGAGGCCGATGACGAGCTGGTCGTAGGGGATTTCGGAGATGTCGGGGTGGCCGGTGAGTTTGACCTTTTTGTTGGCGTGGTCGATGATGTCGATTTCCGCCATGACCAGTTTAACTTTGCTGGAGAGCTGGCGCTTCTTGGGTTTGAGCACATCCGCCTCGGTATACATGCCGAAGGGGATGAACAACAGGCCCGGCTGGTAGATGTGGCGTTCGTCCTTGTCGACGACGATTACCTGCCACTCGCGCGGGTCGAGTTTCTTGACCATTTTGTTGGCGACAATGGTGCCGCCCGTGCCTGCGCCTAGGATGAGGAGTGTCTTCATGGAGAATATTGGGAATTCAGGAAATCAGGGAATTACATTTCGACAATCGTGATGGCCTGCGGCTCGCAGACGGAGATGCAGCTTTGGCAGTTGCTGCAACTGTCGGTGTTGCCGACGACGACGCGGTCGCCTTCCCTCTTGTAGACTTCACCCGGGCACATGTTCGCACATTCGCCGCAGTGGGTGCATTTGGTTTCATCGATGGTTATTATATACATGGTGTTTTGATTTTTGGTTAAAAGTTACGGTAGCACGATGGCTTTTGCGAGCAAGTCCATCACCCCGACAATCGGGGCTTCAATTTTGTAGTGCTCGAACGCGACCGGCAACTGCGCCTTGCAAATCGCGCAGGGGGTGGACAGGCAGGTCGCGCCGCTGGCTTTGAACGCATCCGCGCGCGGCTTCGCGCCTTTGATGCGCAAGTCCATGAGTTCCTCCGAGAGCATCCCGCCGCCGCCGCCGCAACAGAAAGTTTTTTCGCGGATGGTGTCGGCGGGCATTTCACGGAAATTATTGACCGCCGCGCGAAGGACTTCGCGGGGTTCTTCTATCAAGCCGCCGGCGCGGGCGACGTTGCAGGGGTCGTGATAGGTGACAATCACGCCGTCGTTGGCGGATTTGTCGAGCTTGAGTTTGCCCTGCCGCAAAACGCGGACGGCCAGTTCGAGGATGTGCTCGGGGCGGGGCGTTTCAAGGAAGTCGAGGGGGCCGTTGAGGGTGTCGGTGAAGGCTTGCGCGGCGCGCCATGCGTGGCCGCATTCGCCCATGACCAACCGTTTGACTTTGAGTTGGCGGGCGGCGTCAACGTAACGGCGGTTGATTTTGCGGAGTTGTTCGTAGTTGAGGAAAAGGCCGAAATTGCCGCCTTCGCTGGCGTAGGTGCTGGTTGTCCAACTGATGCCGGCGGCGTAGAAAAACTTTGCGTAGCCAATCATTGTGTCAGTGTTGGCAAAGATGTCCGCCGAGGGCGGGACGAGCAGGACTTCCGCGCCTTCCTGATCGACGGGGATTTTGATGTCCTTGCCGGTTTCTTCCTTGATTTCGTCTTCGAGGAACTTGCAGCTATCCGTCCACGCCAAGGCGGGGATGCCGAGGTTGTTGCCGATTTCGTTGGCTTTTTTGATGACCTCGACGACGTATTTGGTCGCCATGCCGACCTCGGCCATCGCCTCGCGCACCGCGCCGGTGATTTCGGCGGTGTCGATTCCGAAGGGGCAGAATATCGCGCAGCGGCGGCACTCGGAGCATTGGTAGAAATAGGTGAACCATTGCTCCAAAACTTTTTCGTCGAGTTCTTGGCCGGCGCCGAATTTTCCGCCGAGGGTGAAATGGCGCTTGTAGACTTTGCGCAGCAGTTCGGCGCGGGCGACGGGCATGTTTTTCGGATCGCCGGTGCCGAGGAAATAATGGCATTGGGCGGCGCACGCGCCGCAGCGCACGCAGGTGTCCATCATCACTTGCAACGAGCGGCGTTCCTTGAGCAACTCGCCCAGTTTTTTCAGGATTTTCGGCTTCCAGTCCGGCGGCAGCTCGGCGGGTTTGCCGATGGAGGACATGAGGTCGATTTTCGCCCGACGTGAAACTTGGTTGGCGGACGCGCCCGCCTTGAGGGATGGAGGGTTCGTCGTCATGCTGATGCCTTGTTTTGAGTGTTAGCCTGAGCTTGGGCGTCCCACGGCCCGACGTGGCGTTTTTCTCGCGGGGTGTTCGTCTGGTTCAAGGTCGGATTGGAAACCGCGCCGCCCAAATGCACGAGTTTGCTGAAGGGCAGATAAACCAACAGCACGCAGACGAATAGTGCGTGTAATATAAACACAGTATTCGACGGCGCCGCCACTGGCTGGAAGGTCAGCAGTCCTTGAACAAACGCGCGAGCTTGCACGAGATCGGCGTCGCTGAAGCCGCCCAAAAACCGCATGTGGTTTCCGGCGCCGATGATCAGCAGCAGCAGCGCCAGCGCAAAATAATCGGCGAAACTGGATATGTAACGCTCGCGCTCCAGCGTCAGGCGGCGCACAAGCAGGACGAGTAATGCCAGCGTTGCGGTCACGCCAAAAATGCCGCCCGTGATGTTGGCGAAGTTGTGATAGCCCGCCTCGGTCAGGCCGAAAATTTTGCAGGTCAAGTCGAAGAACACCAGTCCGCCGAGATGTCCGATTATCAGGAGGAGGAAGGAGACGTGGAATATCCACGCGGCGGCCCAGAGGGCACGGTTGTTTTTGAAGAGGGTTGGAAAGAGGAGCGCTCCCAAAATCAGGCGGCGGGCGACGCCGCCGGTGGTTTTCGGGGCGGGTGTCAGCACGATATTAAGCGGGGCACGGGCGCGCCACCATTTGGAGAAGCGCAGAACCAGTCCCACGATAAACACCGCTGCCGACAGATAAAGAAGCACGGCGATGCACCAGTCGATAAATGTCATTTGAGGCATGTTGTTGTGCGGGTTTTAAAATTCAGAAAAATCAACTGGATCAGCCTGATCGGACTGATCGGACGGATCGGGCTGATCGGGGTGAGCCGGTGACGACGCGGAGACGCAAGCCAGCCAGCCCACGAGTTTTATCACACGCAGCCGGTGGGCTTGGCCAGGCCCGCGAGCTTGCAGGCGCCCTTGGCGGGGCCGGTCGGGAATAATTGATAGATGTATTTCATCTGGAAGCCCGTCTCCTTCGAGAGCATGCGGATGGGCGGGGCCACTTTGTATTTATCAAAGTAGGAGCGCAGGAAGTTGATGACCTTCCAGTGCTCTTCCGTCAGGGCGTTGATTCCTTCGCTTTTCGCGAGGGCCTCGGCGACCTCTTTGGACCAAGCGCCCATGTCTTGAAGAAATCCATCTTCATCGACTTCAAATTCTTTTCCGGCTGCGGCTATTGTTGGCATAATTTTGTTATGATTAAATTTTTCGGTTTTCGGTTTCCGGTTTTATACGATTAGACTACCAAGTGAAACGGGCGTTCGATTTCGCGTATTCCAGACCGCGCACGTCGAAGCCGTCGATGATCTTGGGCGAGATGGGCAGGCCGGTGCGCTTGAAGAAGTTTGCCCAGCCGATGCGGTTGATCCAGTCGCCGATGCGTTCGTCTTCCAAGGCGTTGTCCGCCCAGACTTGGACGATTTTCTTGACGACTTCGGTGACTTCCGGCCAGTGCGGCGTGTTGTTGGGCAGGTAGGGAACCACGACTTTCGCCCAGCGCGGGCCGACGCCGGTGTTGGAGGCTTTGCCGCCGACTACGATTGCAACGCCGTCGCCGTCGGGCGTGCCGATGGGCGCCATCGCGGAACAGGCGACGGAGCAGGCGGGACAGTGAATGCAGCGTTTCGGGTCGATTTCAATCAGGCCGGGGCCTTTCGGGCGGATGGCGCCAGTGGGGCAGACGGAAATGACCATGGGCAATTCGCAGCCCTTGAGTTTGTCGACGTGAATCGGGGGCAGGTCGCGGTGGACACCGATGATGCCGATGTCGGCGCAGGAGCCTTCGCCGCAGTTGTTCAAGCAGCCGGAGCCGGAGATTTTTAGTTTGGCAGGGAGGCATTCGGTGTTGAACTCCTCCAGCAGCATGTTGGAGATTTTCAACATGATCGCCGCCGGGTCGGTCGCCGCGCAATGGCAGTGGAGGTAACCGGTGCAGCAGGTGGTGTTGTGCAGCGAGTGGTTGGTGCCGCCGACGGGGAGGCCGATTTTGGCGAGCGCCTTGATGCAGTCGTCGATGCGCGATTCCTTCACGCCGATGAGTTCGAGCGAATTGCGCTGCGTGACGCGGAAATAGCCCTCGGCGTATTCGTCGGCCACGACGCAAATTTCGCGGAGCTTCTGCGTGCTGATGCGCGCGTTGGGCGGCATGCCCGCGCGAACGGTGAAGCAGGCTTCGCCGCCCTCGGCGTTATGCTTGAGCACGCCGGCGCGGGGGTGCTCGGTTGAGATCCATGTGCCGTAGTTCCGCTTCAGGATGGGCGGAAGGTTGGCTTCGAGTGGGGGAATTCCAATTCCAGGCATGATGTTGTAGTGAGTTAGATTGTTAAGGTTATTGCTGTTATTATTTGCTCGCTGCGGCGCCCCTGACTTCCTCCGGTTCCCAGTGGTAGTAGAGGTTGGCGCGCGGCTCGGAGAACATCTGCGCGGTGGGCGGAACACCGCACATCTCGAAGATTTGGTCCATGCCCATGCGGAGAACGAAATCGCCGACGCGCTCTTTCTTGCGGGCATTGGCGTCGTAAATCTCGGTGAATTTTTCGATGAAATCGAAGACCTCCTTGTAGTCGGGCGGGGTGCATTTCATAAAGGGGACGATCACCTTGCCGAGCATCGGGCCGTATTTGCCGCGCATCTTGCCGCCGACAAGTATCGCCACGCCACGGTCGCCGCCGGGGCGGACGCCGCCGGAGATTTTGTTGATGCAATACATGCAGCGCACGCAACTGTCGCCGTCGATTTTCAGGCCGGTCTTTTCGCTCCAAGTCATGGACTTGCCCGGGCAGCGGGCGCAGACGTTGGCAATGTTGCCGCCGTCCTTGACCCATTTGGCGACTTTTTCCTGATTGATTTTCGGGAGGTCGCGGAAGACGCCGATGACGGCGATGTCGGCTTTCTGGATGCTGCGCACGCAGTCGTTCGGGCAGCCGGCGAATTTGCACTTCATCTTGTGCGGGAAGCGGGGATAGAGGACGTCGTCGAGGAAGCGTTTATACCACGCTTCGCGGAAGCCCATGGTGTCGTAGAGCGCCGTGGAGCAACGGGCGGCGCCGATGCATTCCTCGCTCGTGCGGTAGTCGTCGCCAGTTGAGCCGACATCGAAGCCGATGCCGACGATTTCATCGACGGCGTTTTTGAGATGTTCGGTCGGGATGCCGAGGACTTCCAAGTCGCCACCGGTGCTGAGCAAGTGCATCAGGCCGTAGGCGTATTTGTCGGAAATGTCGCAGAGCTGGCGCATGGACTTGGTGCTGAAAAAGTTTCCGCACGTGTCCATGATGCGAACGAAGTTCGACCCCTTGGTAATGTCAGGGCGGGCGGAGGCGCGAACAAGCACGCCGGCGGCGACCCCGGGCAGGGAAACGTAACCGCCGTAACCCCACTGTGTATTGCGAAGCCTCAAGGCCTCCTCATACATCTTGATGGGGAACTTGGTCTTTTTAATCTCGGCGACATGGCTGGGCCAGACGCCCTTGGAAAGTTCATCCGCCAGCGGCGTCGGGCCACTGTTGTCGTGCACTTCATGGGCGATGGGAGCGGTGGGCTTGACCGTTTCAACCTTGACGGCGGCAACCTTGGCGGCAGCCCCGTCTTCCACGGTCACCTTGACCTCCTTAAGCCGGCCGGTGGCAAGGCAGGTAGGGCAAATGCTCGATTTATTGAGCAGATAATGATGCCGTTTGGCTTTCCGTGGAACCTCGGCCAATTCCTTCGCGGTATACTCCTCAATGACAAAACCGCACTTGGCGCAGCAAAGTTGTATCTTTTCCATCTGAAATGATTGGGTTTAAGTAGGTTGAGTTAAGAAAAAAACTTCCGCAACGGATGCGTTGTTGAGCAACGTCGAGAAAGGTGATGGCGGAACAATGGGAGCATGGTCGGGAAAGCGTCAAGCGGTTTTTTTCGATTTCGAATAAATCTGCCAAATTCCGACAATTCCTCCAAGGTGGGCGGAATTGTCCTCCCCGCCCCTTTTTGGCGCGACGCCTTGCAAAGGAATGGCGCCGTGGCTCAGTTATGGTGGGTTGTTTACGGTTTATAGTTGGTCAGTGTTCAAAGTTCTTGTTACTTGCCACGTTGCGCGTCGCGCGGGGCATCCAGCTTGCCGATAGTCACGCGAGGCGTGGAGAAAATGATGCAGTCATACCAAGCCCTGAAAATGTCATCCATTGTGACCTGTCGTAATTGCTGCAAATCGCCGGCGCCTATCATGAGAACAAATTTGTCCGTGGCATATGGATTGCGCACGATTGCCTCAAATGCCTGCTTCTCGGTTAGTGTGGTATTTTTATATAAAATTTTTTCTGGAGTTACAGTCAGCGGAATACGTGGCTGTAATTTCGCCCATGCACTATTGCTTTTGGGATTGCCGATCAGGATCAGGCTATGGTTTTCCATGTCATCCTGTGTCACGTCATCATCTATCTTGATCGCGCATTCCGCCCCATGAAAATATTTTTCATAGTTACCCGCCAAGGATGCCACAACAGATTGTATGTTTTCCTGATCGCGATTATCAGTGGCATGAGACCCCACTACAATAATAAACGGCGTGGTGAATGCTTCCATAATGGGGCCGGTGTAGCCGACTTTTTCCAGAAAATGAGAACGCTGGCCGTTATAATTTTCATTTTTACATGGAGCAAGCCATGAAAGCACCCTGTCTATGCGACTTGCCTCCGTCATGGGTTGTTTACTCAGGTAAGAAACTACATCATTTCGTGTTTTTTGTGCTTGATTGATAAATTCTGTTGAGGCCTCCATTTCACCATGTCCTGGCGGTTTGGTGCCGTCGTGCATCACAAATATCTTCAAATCTCGATTTTTGAGCACTTGAGGGATCGGATTCGTGGCCCCAAGCCATTCTATTACCGACGATGAAAATTTTCCTTCGGGCAAGGTCAGATTAAACACCGCACGGTCATAGACGATGGCTGCAAAGCGGTTCTTATATTCCGAAATTAACCTTCCTGCATTGTAACCGGCACTACAGGTGGCATACACGCTGATTCGGTGTTTATCGATAGTGTAGTCTTTTTCGACTGCTTGAATTGCCTCGTTTAAATGCACCGATTCATAACTAAAACCTTCCGGACGGCCTTTGTATCCTCCCCAAAGGATGGCGAATCCATATTTCTCCGCAGACTTTGCCCAAAGCAGCGCCTGCCTGTGATTTGCCATGATCGGCCCTTCAATAAATGGGCGCTCCGTGTTTACGATTCTGACGGGTGCGATAACAAGCAGGGGCAGTGGAGCAGCGGGATTGTAATTTGAGGGGATATAAAGCCTGTAAAACTGGGTGGAGCCATCAACTCCGGATGCAAAACCTCTAATATGCAGACCGGGCTGGTCTTTGGCGATATTTGTCACACCCTCCCTCAATCTTCGCTCAATGGCAGCGAGGCAACTGAACGTATAGGCAGTTTTTACCTGCCATTGTCGGGCAAATTGATTGTAATTGTCATTTGCCAGCAGAATCCGCGCGCGGCGCAGTTGCGCCTCGATGTCGAGCTTCGATTCCGCATCGGGACTGTATTTTGACAATTTATCACGCAATTCCGAAAATAAGTCATAGGGATTTCCAACAATAAAAAATTCCGAGGCACTCTCGTTACGCACTCGGTAAGATATTTCATAAACTCCGATGGCAAGATTTTGATT
>JGI20166J26741_11722251_pt1 | contig 10696 bp, 5 predicted proteins | sample TergutCu122P5_FD_26741 | JGI IMG/M metagenome (IMG submission 26741) | reverse complement strand
TCTGTGTGGAGAGGTATGCCGGACTGCAGTCCGGCATACCTCTCCACACAGAGCGCACGTACACACACCATATGTTTTGCTGCCGCATCACCACAATAACTTTTTACATTTTTAACAAATTTTAAAATCAGTGACTTCAGTAAGGAATATACGAGCTCCCTGAGGATGATCTGAATTAGATCGAAAGACGTTGGAGCGTTTTTAAGTGTTTTAATGTGAACATTTTAGACTAATATTTTAATGTATATAAAAGTGCATTAGTTGGTATATAAAATTCAGTACTATATTAGTAATTTTATTCCATTCGGATTTTTAACTGACTTAATCCTTGCGGCCGTACTATGACTCAGGGGTCTACTCCACTTCTAACTGAAGGGACAACGAGGGATATCTCCTGGGGAGTAAAGTTGGCCGTTGCGTAGAGCCGAGACAATTACCTCCTGATGGGATCCTCAAACTGTCCAGACCTATAAAGGACGGTTTTTATATTAGTAATTTGAGTTATAATTTTATCTGGTGCTCATAATGCAAGAAAATATTTGGACAAATTTTAATAGGTACACTTTAATTTTAAAAAAATTTAGTAGGAACAGGAAACACGCCTAAACCTTCAAGAACATCATGCTGATGATGATGATGAATTTAGTATAGCAATTTTAACAACCACAACTCAAATTATTGAAACGTCCAATAAAGGTATAATCTGTACAGTAAAAGACAAAACGTGAGATCTCATGACAGGTTTATGCGCTATGATATTCATATTTCATTTTTCTACATGTGATAAAACTCTTTGTACTTATCCTCATGATGTAGTGAGACAGGAACATGTAGTTTTCTGTTACATGATAAACAGGTTTTTTAATTGACTATTAGGTTTCTATGCTATTTTTACGTAGAATAAAATCCGTTAAAATATCTAAGGAAATACCTATAGGTTATCATAATTCGTCAACTTACACTTCACTTCATAAACCGCAAATCAGCAAATGTTTCTAACTCTTCGGAAAGGAATGTGCATAGCGAAACGGTAGCACATGGCTAAAAACAGGTCTCTTAGGGTTTATGTCATCCACTCTTACTCATTATAACACCAGATGTACATATTAAAACTAAATATTTCACAAAATATTAAGAAAATTTTCAAGAATATTTTCAGAAAGACAGCTGCGTTTTTACTGCAATGCTAGACTTAAAACCGTGATGACAGACATTAAGCGCTGGTGTTATGTGAACGTACGGTATGACTTTCCGTGATAGGTTGACACTGAAATACAAAAGTAGGGGACCTGGAACTTTTTTGTTTTTAATTTCTTGTATTTTTAGTTGCAATTCTTAACTAACACAAACTACTAACATGCATAAAGACAGAATAGCACAGGATATATATTTACTCAGGCCTACAAGGGTAAGTTTGAAGACACGATAGGACATGGAATTGCGTAATGTGTATATCATTCATTTTATATCCTTATCTCTCATATCCAAATATTCACCTACTGTTCTTTAGTGCTTGTGTACATATTCTCTTACATTCTTTCTTCTTTTTTCATCTCCTCTCAGTCTCTTATCCTGTCTCGGTTCGTTACATTAGCGACATTGCACTGCAGTGCGGTACTGTATAACTTGTGTTTTAAAGTAATTAATGCGGTGTGCTAAGGAGAACATTTGGGTCAACAAGGGAATAAATGTCATGAGGCCTCGCTGAATATTGTATGGATGATCAAATCAATAAGGGTGTGGTGGATGGGGCATGTAGAACACGTAGTAGAAAGAGATATTTATATAGGGTTTGGGTGCGAAATCTTGAAGAGAAAAAAACCTGGAGGACCGAGTTGTGGATGGGAGGGTAATACTAAAATGAACTTTACAGGAGTAGGATTGGAGATTCAGGATTGGATATATCAGTCTTGGAATAGGGACAATTAGTGGGCCACTTGACAAAGAAAATGGGCGTTTAGATTCCATAAAATGTTGGTTATTCCTTGAGTACATAAGGAACTGTTAGCTTGTAAAGAAGGAGAGTTATTTATCTAGTCATGTATTCATATTCGTTCATAGTTCGGAAGCGAAAATTTCGGAAATACAAATATTTCAGTATAGTGTGATGTGGTGTACTGAATAGCTTGGTTAATACTCCTGCTTCCTTTCTCCATTTCACAGGTTTTTAATCACCAATTGAAGAGAATCTCTTTTCTGTGGTGTGCTTAGTCTCTAAGCAGAAATGCTTAGATGGTACATAGGTTACGAACCCCTGTTGTCACTTATTCCCCAACACAACATTCACAATAATTTCTTCCTACAACAATACCTAACTTACCACACGCATGTACCTACACCACGAAAAGCGAGTACACTAAGAAAAATTCTAGTGAAGATATACACTTAACTGGAGAGTACTTTAAACTGTTTGGAAATCTTGTTCGAAAGTCATGAACGCTTTCTCTAAATGAGATTTTTAATAATGAAATAACTGATGTGAATTCGCGCTTCTAAGGAACAGAACAGCACAGTGCGACATTATTAAGTAGATCTCCTCGTGGATGTTCGGAAGGTCGTTCACAGCACATAGCTGTTGAGAAAGACAGAGCACCAGCCTTATCACTCTACTTTCGGCAGTTACAGAACACTTTGTTTAAACCGAGAACTTTCAGGAATGCGAAAGTGGTCGATTGGGGAGGGGGAGGTGTTTGCTGGAGGGAAATCTGAGCGGATTACCCCTGCGAGACTATTCTCCTTGATGAATGTTACATGTTCCCTGTATCGGTTTTCGAACCCTCCCTTAGGACTTAACAGACGATCCATAAAACAGTGTCGTTCTTCTGTCACAGGTCACAGACTCATCCCCCTCGTGGCCATAGTTTTTAGGATTCGTACGACATGTGTGCATTAACTGTACTGAGACTAAAGTACTGAATCCGCGGGTTCGTACTTCTCGCTGTCACAAATTCGTGGCGTCACCCCGAGAATAAAGATAAAATAATTCGCTGAAATTTCCACTGAAATTTCCACAGTGTTCTACAAGGTTACTGGTACCCGTCACAATGTTTCTGCAAAAAATAGGAACTTCGACCCTCGAGATTAAAACAGTCGCTAAATAAAATTAAAATCATGTAAAAAGTAAAGTACCTTCCATCCTTACTTTTTATTATTTGGTTGTTATAAAAACTAAATGGTATTTAAGTATAAACGAAGCATTAAAATATATTATTATAAAGAAAACTCTGAAAATAGTCACACGCTGTTGGGACAACGGTCAATTATTCGCAGCTTTTCCCTTTTCGCTGGGGGTCATGGAACCTGACCGCCGCGAAAGGCGAAGGACCTGAAGTGGCACAGAATACAGAAATTGTTAAATGATTTAATTTTCATCTGATATTCACAAAGCAAGTGCCAGAATAGAGAATTATATTCGTCTTTTCATTAACGGGATGAGTTACAAGTGTTAATTTTCATCATGGACAGAGAGACAACTGTCGAGCAGGACAACGATGGTCCTGCTCGACAGCTGCCTACAAACCTGTATGACATACACCATTGCAGAGTGTACAGTGAAGAAACTCCTGATGATGGACAGAGAAACAGTCCGAAACATGTAGAGTTTCATACCAAATTAAATTTGTGAAATTAGTGCATCTAGTTGGTTTTATTATAAAGAAATTTGTTACGATGAGCGGTAACACGAACGTAGAATTTAGCAGAACCTTACCAAAGTTCTGGACGGAACCTAATAACTTCTCATTTTCTGTCCTGATTTCTTATGAACCTCGGTAAATATATAACAAATTACACGGCATAAACACTAAGAAGAGTGAGTTATTCATGGTCACTACCGTGATAAATTAAATTTTCACCTAGTGGCTGCCCTGCCTTCTAGACCACCGTTCGTACTGGTATATACATTTTTTCTGTGTTCCGATTTGTATTATCTAACCTTTCGTTCAGCAAATTAGTACTATTGCCGCATTCTGCCGTCTGATATATTTAATTGAATTTCAAATATTCATAAACACTGCCGGACTTACTCTATGTTTTATTCCAAACAACAGTTGAAAATCAAAGATAAAAATTTTCTTCTATAATTTCAAAATTATTTGTTGCATGCATTTTGAATAAATATTTTTATTCAATGTACAAACTAAATTCACTTACAATTCATTGTATTATAGTCACTTCACTCCGACATGTTTCGACATAACAATGCCTTCTTCAGGGAATTCATACAAAGCTTCAGGACATTTGTAAAGAACTGGATTATCTCTTTGAAATTTATCATTTTCAGTATATGCTACTGCTAATACTAGTTAGTATAACAATAAAATATAAAGTATTGAACTTTATAATATAATAAAATACATATATATTCTAGATATTATATTAGAAAATGAACATATATTTTCATATTTTAATCATATGCTAACTAGTATTAGTAGCAGAAGGTACTGAAAATTACAAATTCCATAGATGTAATCCGGTTCATTACAGATGGTCTAAAACTTGGTATCTACTCCCTAAAAAGACATTGTTATGTCGAAACATGTCGGAGTGAAGTGACTATAGTATTTATTGTATGTGTATTTAATTGGTATATTAAATAAAACATATTTAGCTTCTTACTTTACGACGTTTTTTATACGGAATGCATGGGACGTATTTACCCATACGAATATTGATACAAGATTTTGACACGATTTTGTATTAATAATTTTGTTCGTTGTGTCCACTTCAGTTAGAATACCTTAAAACATGCCTCTCCTTTTCTAAATCTGTATATAACTCATCCGCTCTGCCTCTTTGCTCCATTCTCCAGCACCTGACGAATTGCTATGAGTCATTCATTTGTTTCCTAGGACCCCCATATCCCTCTAATTTCGTTTAGGTACTGATTTAAATGGGGCCTGGGGTAGCGTAGTGGTTAAGGCACTGCGCTACTAGTCGGGCGGTCCCGGGTTCGATTCTCGGTGGTGTCACTGGGGATTGTTTCCTTGGCACCCCGAAAGAACCATGTGCCATGAGGTCGACTCAGCCTCTAAAAGTGAGTACCAGGGATTTCTCCTGGGGTAAAGGTGGACGGTGCGTATGGCTGCCGAACGTCAAGAAAATCCGGGGCCGTAACTTACCCGGAACCCCTTGGGCCATCTCGGCCTGTTGCGGGAGAACTTTACTTTTTACTGATTTAAATGTGAGAGAGGAAAACTAAACCTTACATTACTCGTATGTTGTAGATATTATAACTTTGTTTGTCGCAGTTTTCATACAACTTCTCAGTATGTGTATCCGAACCATGACTATCTTCTGGGAGAGTTACATACTTACACTTCAACATAACCTACATGAATAACTGCTTAGTTGCAATCAGCCATTTCTCTCCAGTCTCCGGTTTCACGTCAGCTGAAGCTAATATGGTTAGCGTCTTTCGGTTCCCCGCACATAGCACATAAACCTCTTATAGCTGCTCCTGTGAATCCTTTCACTTTCAAGGTTCCACTCTGCACAAGGGCATAATTCTACTTTCATTCACATTCCCTGATTTTGTGTAGGCCCGTTCTTCTCTACCTAAATCCGAATTCTCGGAAATGGAAGTGCAATTTACATTTGTCAGCATCGGTAAATAAAAAATACAATTTATTTTCAGACTCAAATCTTGGCCAAAAGAAATTTTTACTAACAAAAGCGGAAAATCTTACAAAAAAATAGTTCAAGGTCCTTATTTTATTCATATTAAGTGCTTTATTCATACAATTTCAACTAAATGTATTTAACCATTAACAATTATGTCTTCTACATGTTTCGTCTAAAATAATATTAAAATGATAAAACATTTTACGGCAAACACATCATATTTTATTTTATGTGAGGCTACATGTTTTGGTCCTTACATGACCATCATTAGGCCTATTTGCGAATCAAGTTAATAGATGTTGGCTATATGTTGGGATCCCAACTGTGTTTACAATTAATATAGGTATCTAGCGGAGGCGCGCGGTGGCGTAGTGGTTAAGGCACTATGCTACAAACCGGCAGGTGGCGGGTTCGATTCCGGATGGTGTCATTGGAATTTTTCAGTGACATAATCCTTCCGGTCGCACAATGGCCCTTGGGTCGATACAGCCTCTAACAGAAATAAGCACCAGGTGTATTTCCAGGGGGTAAAGGCGGCCGGTGCGTAAGGCTGACAAACTTACCACCATCCTGTGCCGTTGTCATGAAATCTGGGAAACTTAACTTGCTGGAACCCTCTGGGTCACTCCAGGACTGTAACGGGACTGCTTTACCTTTTGACCTATATTATATCTAGCAGATAAATGTGTAAAATTCGAAAGATAAAATAACAAAATAAAATAATAATCGCGTGTTTTCAGATGTCTGTATTTATACACGAAAGGTCACATCTGTGGTAAAATAATTCACTGAAGTTGGAAAAACTTCTGACGACGTTGAAGTATGTCTTTTATTGACGTGAGGCTGGTGGTGTTAAGGTAACATCTGGTGTTCTCGGCGAATCGTGGCTTGTAGGACTACTGTAAGTTTACTTAGTGTGGAGTCGTTTTTTATAGGATCTACAAGAAACTCTGGATCTGTGTTTCTTATTTTTTCGTACGGCATAACAAGTAAATATCCGGAATTATATTAGTTGATATAGGGGAGGCGTCTTATTTGATTAAGTAACTTGTATTGTAGGCACTTAGCTAGTCAAGCGAAATGCGTCAACCAATATAAGAACTTGAAAATCAAAGTTTTAAAATGTTGTGCAAATATCTATTTTAATCGCCAATGTCTGAAAAAAGCTTAACTCCAAAATACGCAAATATGAAAATTCCACACACATCACCAGCTTCAAAAGCTGCACAAAGAAAGGCACAGAAAATATGCATAAAAGAGGAAATAAAACATCTTTACAAAAAGAAAAAAACACTAAACAAAACTCTGTACAAAATCCATTTACAGGTAGCCCTGGAGTGGGGAAATAGTTGGAACGTAATCCAAGAATCAATACTCGATACAGTCAATCAAGAATTTGAGAAAAAATACAAACTCCTAGATAACAAAATTTCCCGGTTAGCGAAAGCACAAAACAAGAGCGGACAAAAACAATACATTCTATCCGAGAGTAATTAACAAGACTAACAATCATATCTCCAACGAAGAACTAAACTAGCTGAATAAAGCCATAAAATATAATTTAGGTCATAAACAAGAACACTGGATTAGTAACCTGGGTTTCGAAGCCGAAATTACCTTAACTTTATTGCCCCCAGTTTAACAGGAACATATGTGCTACCAGATGGCGCAAAACATCAAGAAACTACAAAATCAACAAAGTCTACACAAGATGCATACCCCCAAAAATTTAAAGAAGAAACAAAACTTGTCAACCAAATCAAAGACAAATTAAGGAAGAACAAGACTTTAATAAAGAATGCGGACAAAGGAAAGAGGATAGGCATAATATACCCTAAAGATTACGACCAAAAGTCCTGAGCTACCTATCAGACGACAAAGCTATCGAAGTCAATAACAACATTACTACCAAATTTCAAAAAGATCTCAGAAACACACTAAGTAATTGTAAGCAAAGAGTGGGGGCAGACAATAATTGGAGATATTTAAACCTAAACCCTGACACTCCATTATTGAGAGGACTCATAAAAGTACACAGGAAAATCTACCTATTACGCCTATAGTAAATTACAGAACTGCCCCATCCTACAAACAACCAAAAACGTTCTCAGAAAAACTAAAGACTTATGTTCCACTTCAATAATATACAACGTACAAAATTCAATTCAGTTAATGAAAGCCCCGTCCGATATCCCCTACAGCCCAAATCTGAAGCTAGAATCACTTGAAATTTCTAACACGTACACCAATATATCTACGGAAGAGCTGTTAAACATCACTGACAAAATGTGTGATAAACATAACATAGAAGACACACTAAAACTTGAAATCACAAAAATCTCCAAACTGATAATAAAACAAAACTTCTTCAAATTCCGAGACAAACCCTATTTACAAAAGAATGGTCTCGCCATGGGTGGCCTCAACATCATCCATTATATTAAAAATCTATTTGCAATTCATTGAAAACACAAAATTGTACGATATCCTTCGGTACTCAGAGGTGGAAGAATACTTTAGATATGTAGATGACATAATTTTGGTCTACAAAAATAATCTGACAAACATAGAAGAAATCATCAACTTATTCAACAACATAACCCCTCGACTAGTATTACGTTGGAACAAGAACGGGATGGCAGGTTACATTTCCTTGATCTCACGATAACAAATGCGCAAGTGAACTGACCTTCGAAATGTTCAGAAAGCCAACCACAACCGACATCATCATACCAAACGATTCATGCCATCCCTTGGAACAAACGTTCGCAGCCATCAGATACTTTGCGAATAGTAATCACATCTACAAACTTGACCACCTACAAAAACAAAAAGGAATTCATATTGTGAAGCAAATTATTCATAACAACAAATACAACACATAGCTCATGAATAGAATCGGCAAAAACACAAAACAAGGACAACAATACGAACAGGAAAACCAAAACCAAAGATGGGTCAAGTTCACCTATATCCGAAGAAAAACTAGATATATTATATAACTTTTAAAAAACACATCTTTGAAAGTGGCATATACCACCAACAATAAATTTTGAAAGCTCTTGGAAATGCAGAAAATCCAAAAACCAAACAAATTTGACAAGAATGGAGTATATAAATTGACGTGACCGACATGCCACAAAAAGTACTTTGGACAGACTGCTTGACCGTTCCACGTGAGATTCCGAGAGCATTACAGAGACTATAAATATGCAAACAATAAATCAAAGTTTGCCCTACATGTCACAGAAGAAGGTCACGCCTTTGGTCCCATAAATGATATAATGGACGTAGTACACATTGCAAACAAGGGTAGAATGCTGGATAACCTTGAGAGGTTTTACATATAGAGGAAGACACATCTTGGAACCCAAATCAATGACAAGTTAACGGTACAACCCAATCCCATCTTCGAGGCACTAATTCAAAACAATCCCCACAGAGGGCATTAACTCCATGCACAACAAGGACAAACTCATTCGAGCATGCAGTACGTCGAAGGAACTGTCCCGCAACAAACCTACCTGGGAGACCGCCGCAACACCGACAAGTCTTCGTGTATAAATATAACAAAGTGAAAACAATTGAATAAACAAATAAACTACTACGGATACCAAAACTAAACAGTCAACATCGAATCCTTCCACAACTGAACAACGAGCCAGCACAAACTGTTAGACGTAAGTGCCTACAATACAAGTTACTTAATCAAATAAGACGCCTCCCCTATATCAACTAATACAATTCCGGATAGTTACTTGTTATGCCGTACGAAACAATAAGAAACACAGATCCAGAGTCTCCCGTATATCCGATAAATTACGACTCCACACTAAGTAAACTTATAGTAGTCCTACAAGCCACGATTCGCCTAGAACACCAGATGTTTCCTTAACATCACCAACCTCACGTCAATAAAGGACATACTTCGACGTCCCCATAAATTTTTCAAACCTCAGTGAGTTGTTTTACAACAGATGAGACTTTTCGTACATAAATGCAGACATTTGAAAACACGCGATTATTATTTTATTGTGTTATTTTATCTTTTCAATTTTACACATTTATCTGCTAGATATAATATAGGTAAAAACGTAAAGCAGTCCCATTACAGGCCTGGAGTGACCCAGAGGGTTCCAGGAAGTTAAGGTTCCCAGATTTCATGACAACGGCACAGGATGGTAGTAAGTTTGTCAGCCTTACGCACCGGCCGCCTTTACCTCCAGAAAACACACCTGATACTCATTTCTGTTAGAGGCTGAGTCGACCCAAGGGCCATAGTGCAACCGAAACTATTATATCACTGAAAAATTCCAATGACACAATCGGGAATAGAATCCGCGACCTGCCGGTTTGTAGCATAGTGCCTTAACCACTACGCCACCGCGCGCCTCCGCTAGATACCTGTATTAATTGTAAACACAGTTGGGATCCCAACATGTAGCCAGCATCAATTGACTTGATTCTAAAGAAGGCCTGATGATGGTCATGTAAGGACCGAAACATGTAGCCTCACACACAATGAAACATTATGTGTTTGACGTAAATTGTTTTATCATTTTAATATTGAACTTTAACACATTGGAATGTCTTCAATCAAACGTCTTAAATAAACCATCTTCAGGGAGAATCAAGGACAAGTTTCTTATACTTTTTGTCGGATTCGCCCTGAGAAAGAATTACTTAAGCCGAAACATGTAGGCGACTGTTCACCATAAGACAATACAATATATATTTGTTAAGTTTAATTGCATTTGTTTAGAATTACGTGAATAATAATTTGATGTATGTAGCTGCAGTTGCAGTCTGATACTCGTATTTTAAGAGAGTCTGAAAAAGATGACTCAGTTCTTATGTGATGTTACGTTCCGTAGGGCTTCTTTGGACTAATTAATGCTAATGATGTTTACCATTCGACCTGAGTATTAATCAACACCAGGGGCCTGGGGTAGCGTAGTGGTTAAGGCGCTGCGTTACTAGTCGGACGGTCCCGGGATCGATTCCCGGTGGTGTCACTGGAGATTTTTTCCGTGGTACCCCCGACAGAACCATGTGCCCTGAGGTCGACTCAGCC
>JGI20166J26741_11721917_pt1 | contig 10700 bp, 5 predicted proteins | sample TergutCu122P5_FD_26741 | JGI IMG/M metagenome (IMG submission 26741) | reverse complement strand
CAAATTTTAGGCAATTACAGTCATTTTGCAATTGCTGTCTTCTATACCTGCTTCTTCAGTCTGCTCCTACAGGACAATAAGATTAAGTCAGAAAGTAAAATTAGTTAATCAGTAATGAAACAAGCACCCATTGCATGCTCTAGTTGTTTAGTATAGGACGGCATACTGTATTTGTCCAAAAATAATGTGCTCTTTCATTCCTCCAAACATCTCCTAAGAACCAACTGAGCATTACACTGAGTATATTCAATTCTATTACAGACGCTACTAGAATATAGCAGTAAAAATTTTGTATACTGAAAAGAGTTCCAATTTCTTTGGCATTGTGCCAACAGCAAAAATATAATTCTAGCTGGGAAGTATAAATTCATGTCACCTTAACAATATGGAGTATATTATTATATATACAATTTAATAACTGTTATAAAGCTAAAATACGGGAAACGAAACATAAAAAATGAAAGACCCACGGATGAGAATACTTTACATTCATGTTACCGTGCATCGTAATAGATTTCTTTTTTAACAACCAACCAGATGCACTAATTAACCAAATTTATTCTGTCATAAAACTCTACATGTTTCGGGCATCTTCCCTGCCCATCATCAGGAGTTCTCTACTGTACATTCGGCACTGGTAGGTTTCATGCAGGTTTATGATGACTGTATCCAAGCAGAGTCAGGATGGAACTGCCATTCTATATTGACTCTGCTTGGATACAGTCATCATAAACCTGCATGAAACCTACCAGTGCCGAACGTAGAGAACTCCTGATGATCACAGGGAAGATGCTCCAAACATGTAGAGTGTTATGACAGAAAAAATTTGGTTAATTAGTGTGTCTGGTTGGTTAAAAAAAAACTGAGAATACATTTTGTCTATATCATGTGCAATTTTCTTTTAAACTTAAAATTTCAAAACTGAGGCAAATTTATACTCCGAGATCTCAAAAATTAATTTTGAGTAAATAGGCTGGTGCATCAATTTCACCCTCAAGGGACCTCCGCATTTGTGACAACCATTAACAATTTCATAATCAATTCCTTTATGCCATGAACCAATCTGTTGTAAACTTTACAGAAGGACCTTTCAGACATGCAGCTCAACAGCCACAAATGTGCAAGATTTCCACCCAAAAAATGCAAAGTGCCCATAAGAAATGTCACTGTCAGCTGGCTTCAAGACAAAAGGAAGTGTAATCACTGCTCAGCCATTCAGAGATCACACATATAGAACACAACAAAAACCCACTCCTGTATTAAAATACACATATCAAATGCAGCATCCCCTTCATCTGCATGGTCTCATGCTTACTTCTTCATATATAGTGTGCACAACCACTGCTGCAGTTCATACACAGTAAGCAAGTATGGAATGTTTTTGGTAACAATGAGTTTTGGTTCACTTAAATAGTTTACCTCAGTAGAATGGCTTCTGGTTAGTTAATGTTGTGTTGGTTGGCACACATTTACAAGTTTCCAAGAAACCTGCTCCCTCCACCCACAGGACAGAAACTAGAGGAAGAAACAAGATAAATTTATACAAGACTGCACGGTGTCACAACCCAGAAGATGGCGATCTTCAGTCACCACCACAAGAACCCCTGATGCGACCCTGTTCAGGAGCAGAGGGCACTAAGAGGCTATTGGATATGCAACAGAGTGGTGGAAGAGAGGAAAGGCAAATCAAAAGCTTTAGTATCCCCACAGCAATTTCCATGTATAATACAAAATGCTGACGCTATTGCAGAACATTACAGGAAGTCATCTCCAATTTTCTGCTGCATTTGATAGAATCAGGAAAATATATTAATGGAGAAATAATAAAGAAAGGTACTGCACCTCAGTAATACACGGTAGTCTATTTGTCCATACTTGTTGCTGTGACAAGAGGCCAATGAGCATGACAAACAACAAACCAGTTCGTTACTTAAATTACGTATTCCTCACTATGTTTTATGCACTGGACCAATCGAAGCAGCTGAGACGAGGTTGATATACTTCACTTTTACACACAAAACAAATATGCAATGCGATCAGTGTTACATATATAACTTACGTGCATCATTCTTATGGAATTCAAAACAAGTTGTAAGCATAAACAAATAAGAAGTGCATTTTAGGGTTCTCAAGATTTGACCCAATATTCTAAAATGAGAGAAGAAACTAAGTCTAAACATCAAAACAAAAACAACAGAAAAAGGTTTATAAACATAAAATTAACTAATATGTATACCACACAGTACTCCGTAATGGTAAATCAAACATTTTCTTCTGTTCTGACATAATATGAAACATGTGAGTAATAAAGTGTAATATTCTACATGCTACATATATACAATAAATAAACTAGTGGAATATTAGTAATTGATTCTGTTCACAGGTACTTAGTCATTTATTCAGTGTCTTAATGCTCTCAAAAAGTATTATATTTTTTACTACATTCTCCATACAACAGTAGAGTTGGAAGCTTACAGTCTGAATACTATCTGATATACTCATGGCAATCCTACACAACTGAACACAGACCTGCAAGAAATTACACTCAATGGCACTACTGTTGTTCCCACCTCAGATGTGTGCAAGGGAATGTTTATTTTAGTCCAGAAGTACCAATGAGGATTGGCATCTAATGCAATATCCTTCATCATGAGTTTCACGGAAGTTACGAAAACAGAATGTGAATGTCTAAATTTTAAATTGGGGTCAGCTCATGTATGACGTTCTGTACAACTACAAATAAAGTCTTTCAATAGCTCAAAAACAATACTCACAAGATGCAAATTTATCGTGTCACAGTTTTTGAAAAGTTTCTCCAGATTCAACAACATTTTTGAGGGGGGGGGGGACACACCTTGTTATTTAAAAGTATTGTAGAACAGTTCTGAGAAGTTAGAACAGGGGCCAAAGATAACAATTTACAAGATTTTTTTCCTTTATGTAAGTAGCACAGTCAAGGGCTCAATAGCATAAAATTACTCCAAATTTTAACTGTTAAAAGTGCATCACTGTTCAACACTTTTTAAGCTTTCTGTAGACTACAGTGTTCAGCTGTTACAGCAGGAACTTTCACTAGGCTGTTAAAAACCTATGACCTGAAACTGGAAAGGTTAAAGTTGTGCCATATGTCAGTCACATTACTCATTTATTCTGAAACACCTATGGTCTAAGTAAGAAGCAGCAGTTTTCAAGAAACACAGTCAGTCTTTCTCAGGAGTGCTAAGAAATAATGAACTGAAATCAAGATATTGACCAAGATGTGGAAGTAAGAGCAGAAAGCAAAACTGATGGAACTAAGGATAGAGTGTTATGAATACATGTTACATGTGCACCATAAATAAGAATCCACTGACAGTATGCAAACATGAGGAAGATTAAACAAGGATCGACTGAGAAGACCAAGGAAAATGTACAAACAGTATAGAGAGACAACACAGAGCAAAGAAAGACTACAAGCATAGACAATGAGGATGCTTATAGGAACACAAAAAGAGCAGACAAGATTTATCCTACAATAACTCACTCTGTGCATACATCAGATTGCAAAGGTCTTGGGCTAGGTTGCGACACTATGTAATCATGAAGACTGACACCCACATTGTGGAGAAACACTTGGTCTCCACATTCAGGATTCCAGCAAGTATAGTGTCCATGCAATTATATTATGTAGGCAATTTGCATGGAAGGTGATTCAATTAGATCCATTAAGAGGGGATAAAGAAACAATCCCAGTCTAGGCCAACAGGAACAATAAATAGAAAAAGTGAGAGGACCAGAATGCCCCAACAGTGTGAACAATCACAGCTGAAAACTTACAAGAATGGATGATAAGAACAATACAAACTACAGAAGCAATCCATTTTCATGTGTGACAGCACACACATTGCACGTGAACATTTACCAACAAAAATATTCATAAAATTACAATAATAACAATCTACATTGTCTCATGTACACTTTACGTCATATGGTTATATGTTTTGGCTTGAGTGCCACCATCAGTGACTAAATGGCTTCACACATCACTCTACACTTGTATCACTTTGCTGGATGTCGGGCAGTGCCACAATTATCGTTACTCCAATTTTCCCATGAATGCAGGTGCACATGTTTTGGTTCAACATACTGCAGTTAACACTAAGTTTCTACTCACCATATTTAAAGGTCACATCTAATCACATATAATCAGCACACTGTCTATTGCATGCCAAAGTTTGGCTGGTGACACTGCAGACACTATATTCTGAATGCTTTCTTTCAGATTGTCTTCAGTGCAAGGAATGTTACTGCACACTACAACCTTCAACATGCCCCACACATAAATATCTCACATGTTCAGATCTGGTAAAAGAGGCCATAATTCCCTGTCTTTGAAACCCTCACTAACAACACTCCCAAACATTGCACAGAATTACCTGCGGTGTGAGCTGTTGCACTGCCTTGCTGGAAAAAGGCAGGTTCACTCATAATTGAACAGATGTTCAAAGAGTGTGGTATATCATTGTGAATTGATGCTCTCGTATAAGAAAAAGGAACCAATAATCCTAGTCACACTTACAGCACACCACACCACGCACCAATCATACCATGTAATATCACTTCATGAATCAACAATAAAATTTGTTATTCTTAGAGTTCGCATATTTACTGAGACGAAACCAAACTTCATGGTCACACAATATGTATTGGGAAAATATCTTACAAAGATATTACCTCTCTCCAATACACAGCAAAGGAAACAGCCAGTCAGTTGGTCTGGTGCATAAAATAAGCAACCCTATGCAAACTGACATGCAATAGGGGACTCAAAAAATATTGACCCTACACATAACAGGGAAAGGAAAGCATATTTCCACATAAATACACATTACTTATTGCTGACTGGATGAATCCATCTAGAGCAATACAGTTAGCAAGAACCTCATGTGTATATAAAATATAAAACTAATGACACAGTTTGATGTTTCAAGTATTTACTCTTCAGGAGTTTTTAGAGTGATAAGCAGCTCACTGTTGTTTACTCAGTTTTTTTGGCCTTTGGTGGCTGATCATAAATCAGTGTTTATAACAAAATGATTTTTAGTTCCCCCCCATATCACATCTTGTACACCAACTCTGAAAATATGGGTAATTAAAACTGTATGATGTTCACATAACATATGACCAAGTTGGTTATTTCTACATAACATTTTTGGATAATATTTACATTCGCATGTGCTTCCAAAGTCAATGCATAAAAACCATGGTAGCAATTAGAATTATTTAATTTTTTTACATAGACATTATTTTGTAACTAACTGCTTCAAGTAAATAAAAACAAACCTAGAAGAATGATCAACTAATTACCATAATCCAAAAGCTTCATAAAATAAAATGCTTTAACCTTAAAACTATATAAAAAATGTTTATATTTTCTATTAATTTTAAGTACAAACAAGGTTCTTACCCACTATGCATTGCTCTGGATGCATACACCCCTTGAACATTAAACAATACACATAACATGAAAGCATGCTTGCAATTTCCTGTTAAGCATTAATATTTACAATCTGATGATGGCAGCCAAACCAAAATATGTAACCATTTTTTGTTAAAGTGTACAAGTTGTCTGATACAAAACAATATAGATTACTGTTGTTGTTTGTGTTTTGTTATTGTTAACATACAGAATGATATGCTACTACTGTGATTCATAAAATTATTATCAAGCATTAATTACCAACTACACACATGAAAGAAATAGTCTCCTGCTACAACTTTGTCATAATTATAAAGTGATAAAGATTATAAACAATATTCCAAAATATTAACACACAGAAACCCTTCCATATTTGTTTAATACCACTGAAACTACCTGTGTGTGCAAGCACCATACCGTGAAAGCATACAGGAGCCATGGAGATAGAGAACTACCCAGCCTTCACTCTGATAATAAGGAGTGAAATTTTAAAACTAAACGTCTTTCAAACAAGCAGGTTCAGTCAGACTAACACATATTAGTACAAATGATACAGCACTGGTAGTCTGAAGTTTAAAATACAAAATACTGCAACACCGATTATAATCTTATGTAAGGTTTGTATATCAGCTGATAGAGTTTCAGTCAAAGGACTGAACTTTAAGGACAGAATAAATAGAACTAATTCTCAGTCATTTACCTAAAAATGAATTGAAATAATTTCTGGACTTTAGTCAAAAAACATAATTCTGAATACTGACAAAAAAGTACATAATGTTTTAAACCCTCATGCTCCTTATACTGACTGGGTAGCTCACAGATTATTTAATGATACTGTAAAAAACTGCAGATGATCAAGACTGTTTTGAGTATGTTAATGTATACATGGAATAAATGCTGGAAAACAAGTTATTAAAGAAGTAAAGACATCCCTCTTATACAAGAAACAATGAATAAGGTAACAAGATCCAAGGTTTTAACTGCAATATTGATTAAACCCTTTCTAGCCACTTCTTTTTCATATTACTGACACATATCATGTTTTACGCAGCATATATTACAACAACTATAACTTCAAAAATTGGTCAAATTATAACACAATTTCTGCAAAACATGTAACATAAAACAATTATGTCATACAAAATAGTACCATATACACTGATGTCCTACCTGTTTACAAGAATGTTGTATAAGTGGAAACAATAACATAGAGCAGTCTTGGGTTGCCCATTATGGCAGAATCTAATTCTCTTACTATATGATACATATACACTGTAGTACAGGCATAAATATTTTCTCAGTCTAACAAACAGCCATGTGGACTGTAATCTGAGCAACACAAACACAAAGATCTGTGCCAAGACTGCGAAATGAAATAATTAACTGTAAAGTAATTTGGATTAAAACAGAATATTAAGTTTGAAGAGCATCTTAACAGTTCTGAGGAACTTAGTGCATCTATTTTCCAGTTATTTCTTAATACCACTTTGTAGCAACCATCCCCCCACCCTCCACAACAACAACACAAGTACATTCCTACACAAAATGGCATGAACAATTAACAAAAACTTAATATGTTAATTTGTTCCACACTACACCATGATCTTGCATCAATTTATACCAAAAGAACTATTTGCTTAAACATCTGAAATCACATAAAATTATTACACAATTCTGTGATAATGAATTCTGTATACTTTATAAAGTTCAGTGAAGGATGACAAAAGAAAATTAAATTAAATTTAAAAATTCTGCTACACACACCACACACACACACACACACACACACATATCCACCATCTTGCAACCAGCATACATTCACCACATGATATGCTGTACAGAAATTAATTTTCTCTACAATTATCTTCACAACATTTCCACCAAGCTAAGATTGAGTCTGTCTCCAAGCTCATTCCAAAGTAGCAAACATTACCTGAAAGTGGCACTCTGATACAATTATTACACTACACAAGTTTTTAGGTTTTTGCAGTGGTGAAGCTGAAGTACCCATTCTTCAGGGATATGACACCATGTAACTGTGTAACTGGTTCCTGACATCGATTAATTCATGTTTTCACAGTGCATTTTTAAAGTCAATCACTTTTTATTGGCTGACTAATGCACTTAATTGTATAAACTCAAAGGTTAAAATGTACATTGTATCAATGTTTTAAAAGACAATTAAAAACTCTGACATGTTTCGGATCCTTTGTGAGCCATCTTCAGGGAGTGTTGAACGTGCTTGACTGAAATTACTTGTGATATTTTTGTGTGCGTTGTTGGTGTTCGGCAGCATGATTTTATGGAACTGTGGTGTGTGTGCCTGGTGCAACTCGTCACACCAGGCACACACACCACAGGTCCATAAAATCATGCTGCCGAACACCAACCACACACACAAAAATATCATAAGTAATTTCAGTCAAGCACGTTCAACACTCCCTGAGGATGGCTCACAAAGGATCCGAAACATGTCGGAGTTTTTAATTGTCTTTTAAAACACTGATACAACATAGATTTTAACTTCTGAGTTTTATACAATTAAGTGCATTATTCAGCCAATAAAAAGTGATTGGTTCCTGACAGTTTGAGAAATTGTGGTGGTCTCAAAATGTTGCTAACCAATTACCCAGTGACACGGTACCATTTCCCAAATAAATGGATACCTCAACAATCAACACTACTTGACTTTGTTAAAAAAAAAGGTTTTAATTATTTTTCTGAACACTCCCTGTATATATGTATTTGTAGCTGGCAATGTCTTCTGCTTGGTCAAGAACAGTTAATAAATGACTATATATCCTGATAACCAAGCAATCACAAAAGTGATAAAAATAAAACCACTGTTAAGTGGGTGAGGACTTGTCAACCAGAATAAACTTAGCTGGTAGACAGACAATGGTGTATCAGTCTGGCAAACCAAACAATGCAGGGTCCACTTATTTGCCTGGGTGATGGTTTCTCACCCAGTCATAACAAAGAGAACTAGTGGGTGGTATTAACTGAACATTAAAATGTAATCCTGAACAACAAAGTTCATCAACACATCCACTTTGCAGAGTGAAACAGGGTTGCCCAAAAGAAAATGTTAATAGGGGCATGCAGTTTGTGGCCACAGCCCATCAAATATAAATAAAACCTGTCTCTTATTTTGGCATGTACCACTAAGACACAAAGAGTCCAGACTAGGGTATGGAGAATGCCTTTGATATATGTGTGTACAAAATAATGTTGCCATACTTCAACAAGTAGCACCATCAAGTGAGGCTGCCTCCCTCAGAAAGTACATCAGTAATCAAAGCGCAAGTAGTTGGGTTTTGGTTTAGGCCACAGTAGAACCTTTCATATTAAATTTTTGAACACTTTTCGGTTGGCTGGTTACTAAATTGAATGAGGGCATCATTCAATGGTCTCCTCTGCTTTCTCTTCATCATTCATACTGCAGCACGATGACCATGTATACTCCATCAGCTGTATTTGGTGATTTAAGTTAAAAAATGTTGAAAAAAAAACATTGAAGCTCTGCACAACAAAACTCCATGGTCAAACATAATGTCTTCTTCAAATTGCGGTTTCTACACTCAAACCTACGCCTGTAGAGAAAATCAACAACACAATCAGTCAGAAAAGTACAATGTTTCATGGTACAAACCATGGTTACTCATATGATATCCAACATATTCACAGCATACTGGGCATGAATAATGAATTTCACATAAGAATACAAAGAAACTGTTTCAGGCCATGCATCCAAAAAGTGAAGTCACATGTTAATGGTTAGAACTGATGGAAGGAATATCTGTTCCACCTGAGCATGTAGCTGTGATACTACTCAATGTATTCAAGAAATTAATACAATTTTGACAACATTCACAATGGCAATGTTCTGAAAATAAATGATGTACTTTTAGGCATTAGGTCCTGGAACAGGGTCGCTGGCATAGTGATAAGGCTAAAGGTTGGACAACTGTGAAATGTGGTTCAATTTGTGGTAGATACAAGAGATATTTTTCTTTTCCAAAGGGTTCTTACCAATTGGCTAACTCTGCAGCCAGCTCAATGGGTACTGAAGGCACTTTCTACGGGGATAAAGCCGCCACGGCATGAACTGTACTACTCATGCCACCTACTGTCGAGGATGACAACGAGTAGAGATATACATCCACTCCCCATATGCCTTTATGGCATTCACAGAGACAACTTTATCACACCCCTGCTTTTTAACCTCGGAGACAACCTTTGAAGAAGAAGATTCATGTGGCAAATGTGACGAAGGGACAACCTAAACTACACAAATGAATTGAAGCAGATAAAGAGGTACAGCCTTCTATCACAACAGACGGCCAGTAAGAAACAAAAATTTGGGCTTGAAAAAGAAAGCAATAAACCAGATCCAACCAATGTTAATGAAGTCGCTGCTTAAATTATCAGATATACTTCCAGCTCTTTTGTGAAGCTGCATCATATTACAAGAATTTATTATAATAACAAATACTATGACATGCTTAATGCCTAGCATTAAAGTCTAAGTTGACAGATTGAAATACATTTAATTATTTTACATCATTGCTTCAACTTACAATGTTTTAAAAATTCAAAAAGTAAGGGAAAACAATGATTCACAATACACAAGAAAGAATTTTGGACATGGCAGATGAAGGTACTGCACTACGATATACCTGGGAACTCTGAAACAATCATGAAACACATCAATGACTGTCTGTAAACAACAAAACTTTTGATCACAAGGTAACCACAGCTGAAAAAGCAGCACTGAAGTTGGGTACAGGTGGCAAAAGACCCTTGTGAGCATGTGTATCACAACTTTCAGGCGAGGCATCCCCAGTGTGTTGTATAGAATTATAAAATGTAAGTAAAATATAGTCAGACATAACTCAATTAATGATTTTATTAAGGTGTATTCTTACATTGTTTTTATCAACGACATGTTTCGGCTCTAGTTATAAGCCATCTTCAGGTTGATTACTTTTCTTTAGTAAGGCAAAATAACGATAGCATTGCTAATTGTATATTTTGCCTTACTAAGAAAAAGTAATCAACCTGAAGATGGATCATAACTAGAGCCAAAACATGTCGTTGATAAAAACAATGTAAGAATACACCTTAATAAAATTACTAAATGCATTGTTGAAACCTTTTCACTACCAACTGATGCACATAATGTTAAAAAACACAGAGTTATTAAAACATTCTAAAATTACGCTCCAACATGTTTCGGTTT
>JGI20166J26741_11721806_pt1 | contig 10703 bp, 5 predicted proteins | sample TergutCu122P5_FD_26741 | JGI IMG/M metagenome (IMG submission 26741) | reverse complement strand
ACCTTATTTCGTATGGCTACTATTAGGGGGCTGTGTATAAAATTGTTTCTCAGTGAGGCCAAGGTCACTTTACTGTCGGTGTAGATGGCTACTGTTCTTCTGTTGTGGTCTGAATGGGATGCTAGTTCGTCCAATGCTTTCAAAATTGTTACTTGCACGGCTTGATTGTTTGAACAGGAGTTACGTAGCTTGTATTTACCCTGCTTTCTCAACTCTTGGTTAACGGTGTGTGTGTGTGTGCGCGCGTGCGTGCGTGGGTGCGTGCGCACGCACGCGCGCGTGTGTGTGTGTAAATTTAGAGAGGTAGATGGGGTGGTGGAGAAAATAATTGGGGTGTGAGATTTGAGATTCACAGGGCAGTGATTACTTAATATTGCAGTCTTCTGGGATGTGATACTGTGGTTTGATGGGTAGGTACCAACATTTTGAATGAATCCACCTTTAGGGTAGAGAAACTACTCCATTCTTTCAGCCGTGATATGGTTTCATCTGAAAAAAATATATATTATTAGAAGTCCAACAGACTTTATCCACTGTGTACCCTTGACCAGTTACACATACATTTCAATGCTTATATTGGTACCATCATTGGTGCCTCTGTGTCACCACTGACAATTTTCCATGTATTTGGCAAATTCGCAGCACGCAGCAGAAGATGGTATATTCACATCGAAACATTAAGTCCAGTAGTGAATATTCAGTGAGTTAATGTTGTGTTACCCATGTGAGATTAAATTGAATTAATCTAAGTACCATATTTACCAGAATACAAGACAACTCTAATCTAAGATGATGCCCCAGAAAAATATATCTGCCAAGGGAGAATATATTTATCCAAATCTAAGATGACTCCTCAAAAATAAAATGTCTGCTAAGACAAAATATTTCCTACTAATTTCATTCACTTAATACACAAAACCTGTCAGATTCTATCTACCTTTACCATTCAGTATCACTGCCTCCATCTTCACAGTCAGTACCTTGATCTCCCTCACACTCACTCCTAATTTTCCAATCTTCTTCTCTGCTGTTCCACAACATATCATCATCAGTCCCATCCACTGCATTGGATATACAGCAATTCTAAAAACCCTTCACAGTCACTTCTGGTGACATGCACTGCCATGCTGTGATGGTCCACATTGACTGAATACTACATTTATATTTCTTGTTTGTAAACGTACTTGAACCCATATGGCATTACTGATTTTAAGAATTAGAAACCTGTGTGCTGGATTTTTGTGTCATGTCTGTGGTTTGATCAGTTTGAGTTCATGACTCTTTTTTTATGGTTTTTAATGTGTTGATTGGTCCAGGTTTTATTTTTGATCCTTGTAGTTAATTTGTAATTTTCCGATGGTCATTTTCATGTTACTACCCTTGGACTAGATATGTTCTCAGGTAAATATGTTAACAAGTTACTGTTTGTAAGGCACCCAATAATTAAGAATAGCTCGATTTAATAGGTCCACAAGGTTAGATGTTTCTTTGCCTAAAAACAGAAACAGAACCAGTTTCTGAAACTTCATGCTTCTTTAAAAAATTGATGAAAAAATCCCAAAAAAGAAGATTGTGTCAGTTAATTTCAGTTGTGCTCTGTTCTCTTTTTGGATTTCTTGACCTTTGAAGATTGGACTGATAGGTTGTCCTGAAATGTTGGTAAGGAATTATCACTCAACGCTGCATAATATTTCAGAGGATCAGAGTTATCACATGACAATGTGGCAATGCATGCTTTGGTTTGACTCCACATGGTCTGGTTTAGAGCGATCCAGTTCGGCACTTCGTACGCGAATTTAAAATGACCTCACATATTGAAGCACCAAATTTAAGGAAGAAACCTCATCTTGCATTTGAGTAAATATGGTATATAATGGGATGCATTGATCTGAGGTCTGGGAAGCCATAATCTTATGGGCTGTAGTGATTATTATGTTTATTTTTTTTCCATGCAGCAGTTACATTTAATTTCAGATATTGATGAGTGTGAAGAGAAATCCCATAACTGTGATCCAGTCACTCAGATCTGTGTCAACACACAAGGTAGTTTTGAGTGTCAGAAACAGCACAGATCCCCAGCCCAAGCCTCATGTCCAGTGGGCTTCCAACTTGACAGTGATTCTCAGACATGTGTTGGTGAGTGCTGGATATCAGTAACAAAGTTATATATTTAAACAAGACATTTAAGGCAGAACTCGCAGCGCCTACTCTCCTATTGTATAGAATTTCATTGAGATTATTTCTTGATTTTTCCAGTGTTATTTAGCTAGAATCTGTCTTTTACCTACCAATATAAGTTCTTAAATTTCTTACATCTGGTAAATGATTTTTAATATATAGTAAGTGCCCATGCATGGAAATATGTACTCAATAGCTTGTGTTTTCCCTGTATCATACCAGTGGTGCTACATTTGAGTATTGTTTTCTCTGAGATGGATAAGAATTTTATATGTGATTTCTCCCGTATCCTAGAAAAGATGCTTTTTTGGGTATTTCTTGAGCAGGGTGCATGGAGTTCACATTGTTTTATTCCATTGCAGAAGTTCACATATTCACCATATTGTTGTAGGAAATCAAACTGCAGAATTGTTGCCCCAGTGGCACAGTGTTGGTACAAAGTTTTTTGTAAGTTGATTGACTGGTTTGAAAGTTAATTTGAGGGGACGTACACATAAAAAGTGTGATGTTACTATAAGCTTATTATTTTCTGCTTTTAGAGAATTAAGTGAAGCTAACGTTGCATCTGACAGAGCCAGTTTGTGTATCTATAGTTCTTGTCAAGAGTAAGGCAGTTTGTTCAGACTGCTGAGACTTCTCTGTATGGATTTGTGAAATACTTAGTTTTGTTATAAATGAGTCTTGTATTTTGAGCTGATCTATTGCCTGTATATACACCCCCCCCAGCCTGTATATACATAAGACAGCTGAGGAACTGGGAATATCATTCCTAACAGCAGCAAGATGTTTTTTTATTTTCTATAATGTCTGGAATGGTTCAGGTACATACACACCTACACAGACAAGGGAACATACGTAGTGAAATACAAAGACCTCCCCTGACCTGCATAAAACAAGAGAGTGCATATCATAACTCCATGCTACCACTCACCAACAATCAGTTAAAACAGAGAGAAAACTAGACAACAAATTGGCATATGGCATTGGCATGTCTGTGACATGTAGGTCTTTGAACAACTTTCTATGAGAAACTTTGCTTTTTAATACTATATTGTAATTTTATGCTATATTTATGTATTTCACATTTCAGTATTATTATGATGTACTGACATGGTTTTTACATGGTTGTAGTTCTGGCATAAGCACAACACTATAAATTATTTCTTGATGGAATTTTAATTGTTTTGTGACAACTGTAATGCCAGTTGTCCCGGTATATGACTTATGGCTGAAACAGGTAGTTATTCATAGAAAGTCTCATAAAAAATGTATTTTAATTAAGACTAGCTGTGTTAAGGGGAGTGCTGAATTCATATTTTGTGTGTGTAACCACAAACAGCAGAATGAAACATGTTAAATGTGAGAAAAGTGTCTTAAACATGCTGGGGTGTGAACCTCCATAGCCTGGCCACTAAATTGACTACAGTGTCCTGACTTCTGCCATTTATCATTAACTTTACATAATTACTATTTGAAACTCAAGTGTTTCAATTCTCTTGCCCCATAGACATAAATGAATGCTCTGATGCTCAGTTCAAATGCACTCACGGAGAGGAATGTATAAACACACAAGGAAGTTTCCAGTGTATCAGAATTTCAAGAACCATCTCCACAACGGTTTCACCTTTTCTCCAGAGACCACATTTTCCAGACTCCAGTCAGCATTGCCCTGCTGGTTTCCGATATGATGCCCAACATGGAAGATGTTTTGGTATCTTTTGAAACACATTTATTTTATTGTACACAGTCACTGCATACTGATTTTCATAATTTTATGATGCTGCATTTGAGACTTTTTAAACCATTCCTTTTCTGTGTCACAATACTTCTGACATTGTAATTTTTCTGTACAAGTTCATTGTTGGAAGTCTGTCAGTAACAAGTATATCAAGTGAAGTGGGTGAATCAAGTTTTAAGATGGCTGTTTTCTGGGTTATAATGCAGTATTATCTGGTAGATAGTTACAGACATTTTGGAGGAGTGTGCTGTCCCCATCTTCTACTCTGAAGTTGGAGAGTAGCAGGTTCCTCCAAAACATTTGTAACTGATACAAATCAAGAATTCATTTAGTTCTTCATAGAAATGTCTGTTTGGTCAGTTTGTACATCCCTATTTTCTTATGTAATGGGTACAATGTAGGGAAATCTTCATCTGTACTCCTTTCTTTTCCAGAGTCCTGTCAGAAGAATGTATATGTACATCTGTAAACTAACCTACATGACTAACCCATGTTTGCCTAACGTAACGTACTATAGACTTTTTCAAATTACCAACTTAATGCACAGTTCCTTTATTCTTCAACAATATGTAAGTTACACTATAATCCTCAACATGTTTCAAGCAGCACGCTGCTAATTCTCAGGAGGACAAATTGTATCACCACAGCCTCTGGTATTGTCACCCTCTGTATACTGTACGGCTGTTTACAGAGGGTGACGATACCAGAGGCTGTGGTGATACAATTTGTCCTCCTGAGAATGAGCAGCCTGCTGCTCGAAACATGTTGAGGATCATAGTGTAACACATATTGTTGAAGAATAAAGGAATTGTGCATTAAGTTGTTAATTTGAAAAAGTCTATACTATGATGCATGGTCAGAAAAACATCAAATTATGTAACGTACTATGTCAAAGTTTGTGCATGTATATCTCTAGCATAAAAATGAAAAAATGAAACCTCAGCTTAACAATTCACAGAAGATACTGGAACTAACTGATGTACTCAGTACTTCACTTACTGTTGCATTTACTAATTGTTCTTCTGTATAGATTTTTATCTCATGCGGTTTCATTCCTGGTATACACTGTAAGTTTCATTACATTGCTGGCATAAACTTTTGTTTGAGTAAAATGGAATGTGCACCATGTAGGGTTTGTGTAATAAGCACTGTAGCACGTATGTTTTAACTAAACTAACTTTTAACATAATTTGCAGTATTGATTTTTTTACTTTTAATACAGTTTGTATACAGTGTGGTACAGTTCTATTTTGCTTATAGTTTCCTATAGTTTATGTTCAATGTTATCTTTATTCTGAATGGACTGCAACCAAGAATAATATTTAGTCACATTAGTAACTATGGATGTGTTTTCTGTGAGAACCTGCACTCATATAATTCACATAATTATTATCATTGGTTTGTTTACTTCTTTGGTTTAGCTTCATGCTGTTGTACAAATGATGTTCATTACTGGCAGAGCTTCTGTGCTGATGTAGGGGTTGTTTGATTGTCAGGGAGTACAGGCACAGCTGTTCTTTTTCTTGTTCTAGATCAAGAATTTAAGCAGTCTGACCTCTAAGCCACCTACACTTGTGGCACATGAACAAAGATGGGAAAACAGGTAGGCAAGCAAGAAAGCTGTCCATGGTGATGAGCACAGGGGGGCAGAGGAGTGACAGTTTTTAATATTAACCATTATGCTTTTAAGAGATACAAATTTTTAATGTCAGAAAATACATCTCAATGGGGCATATTTCTATTTTGTGTAAAAATTATATGAATATTTGTTGGAGAGGTTCTAAACTTTTAACCTTTTTATGGCACACAAATGTCTTGAGCCAGTTTTGCACATAAGTCTTTAAAAATGTGATTTGGAAAGCAGTATTTAGGGTCGTCTGAATTTTTATGCTGCAGATTCTGACTATAAAATTTAGACTTGTATTAAGGGATAACTAGATTATATATTCCTGGAATATGAAGCCATGTGGTTTGGTTGGTATATACCAATATTTGAAGGTAATCTGATTCCTGCATCTTCAGAGTACAAGGAAACTGGAGCAGCATGTTTACTTTAAATGTCTCTAGCTGTGTATTAAATTGTACGTCTGGACATGCAAGACTACTGTAATATTTAATCCATTGAGCTTCAGCAATTAATAGAAGATGGAAGGTAACAAACATCAAACTGCATACTGTTCATCCACTATTCACATTGAACCAATGTGATAACACAAAAGATTGCTGTGTATCACATAATGTTCAACTACAGATAATGCTCCATACACAGAGTATTACTTTAAGGCTGCTCTGGTGATGTGTTAACAAGTCTAACACATGGTCAGGTGTCTGAATATAAATACAAATAATTTGGCAGCCTTGACTTCTGTGACTGCACTGTAGAGTATTGGTATGAGTTGTAATAGCTTATATTTCAGTTTGCAAGTAATCAGTGTCTCTTAGATTAATGCTTTATTCAGCATGTTGCATGTGCTTAATGCATGTCGTCATATGTAGTAGCATTGTACATATTGAAAGACACATATGTCTCCTGTTATGCTTTTGTACATATTTGTATGGCTCATGTGGCCCAAGTAAGGATCTGTACCTTGTTTCTGTTTGAGGTATAAGGGTGGTACGGACATTTATAAACTTGTATAATAGTTGGTATCGAAATTTATAGTGAAATGCTGTTACCATAGGCAGTAAAGTTTTGATATCTGGCACTTCTGATATCAAAGGCTTGTCAGATACTGCATCTTTCCAGATATGAGAATGTTATACCTAATGTATATTTTGAGTGTACCTAGCATAATCAAGGACAGACCTAACCATTTCATTTGTCAGTTGATATTTTGTACTGTTTCTTTCTTACACTTCTATTCTTTTTCATTGCTACTTATGTAACATGTTGTATATATAATCTTAAAAAACCAAGACACCAATAAGTAATGGCCTGTTTGGTCAGTTTCCAGTTAGTGTGGTTTTCCAGATCATGTTGCTTGTATGTTTCAGTCTTATTTCAAATGCTGTTAGATGAAATAACTATTATTAAAATAGCCCCTATATTGATACATTGTTTTTTAATTTTGTCTGCTTTTTTATTTTATTTATTTTTTTATTTTTTGGGAAGGGGAGTCTGGTCATACTTTACTGTAGTATGAGGGAGAGAGGAAGAACAAATGCTGAAATACAGTATAGCTGTAAATATACTGTACATACAATTCTGTAAAAATGTTAAGACACTTCACAGTTGTCTTGATGTTATTAGGCATGAAATCAGTGTGGCTCAGCTCTGCTGTGTAGACATTAAAATCCCTAATTAACAATTCTGCAGCTACAAACCTGTGACAAACATAATGGCATATGTTAGGTACATGCATATATATTTTTTTCACTTTATTTGTCACCAAATTACTTGTATGTCTCCATATTCTGTGACAAATTTAAGTAAGTGAGAAATACATGATACATATGAAACATCATAGTTTCTCATCAGATTAATTTATCATAACTTTTGTGATCTCAGTGAAGTTCCTGGTAAGGTGTGTAGATTAAATATTCTGATAAATTCTACACACAGTAAATGTTCTGGGAGTAGTTTTCAATACTTGTATTTTCTAAAGGATATAGCTGTTGTTATGTGTCAGTTTTGTCAGGCATGTTGGTACATATTTAATTAGCATTGTCCATTTGATTTCAATCAGCAATTTATGCTAATACTTATGTGGCAGGTATGTTGAACCATTTTGGTTGTGTATTAGAAATAATACAAACACTGTACAGGATTTTATAGTGTAGGTGTAACTTGTAAATTGCTGTCCTCTGTGTTGGTTCACTGGGGGCAGGGTGCAGAATTTTGGGCGAGATTTCATGTTAATACTCGAAAGCTTGTGTTTTTATACAGATATCAATGAATGTGAAGAGGGGACTCATGTCTGCAACTTAGAAGTGTGTATCAATGAGCCAGGGGGCTACAGATGTGGGCCTAAACCCTCAGATCTATCTCAGTGTCAGCCGGGCTTCAAGCGTGACTATACCAGTAACACATGTGTGGGTATGTGATGTAACTTATAATGCACAATTATTTATAACTTTTGAGTAATTACATACATGAAGATTAAAGTCTTCTGAAATATGATGTATGTTTGTAATTATTTACTGACTTTATAAAGGAGTTTCATCCCTCCATCTTCAGGATAGTCCAGACAAAAAGCTACTCTGAAGTACTGGCAACTAATTATCATCTGACATGGTGTAATATCTCAGAAGACTTTATCAACAAATCTCTGAAAACCTCAAATTAAAAGTTCTGTGTATTTCATATTTATTTTAATAACCAACAAAAGCATAGCTTTGTATGGTGTTGAAACTTGGACACTTTGGAAAGTAGATGAGAAATACCTTGGAAGCTTTGAAGTGTGATGCTGGAGAAGGATGGAGGAGATCAGTTGGACCAATTGTGTGACTTTATAGAGGCAAGAAAGAAATGAGCATCCTTTGTGCAATAAAACAAAGGAAGGCTAACTGTGTTTGCTATATCTTATGAAGGAACTGCTTTCTAAAACACAATATTGAAGGAAAGATAGAAGGGGCAAGAAGATGAGGAAGAAGACGTATGCAGCTACTGGATGACCTTAAGAACAAGCGAAAGTATTATAATTTGAAAGAGGAAGCACTATATTGCACTGTCTGGAGAACTCGCTTTGGAAGAGGCTATGAACCTATCGCAAGACAGACTGTACCGTGAATGAATGGACTCCACAAATGTCAGTTCATTGGATGCTATTGCTTCATATTCAGGAGGACAGAATTTCAAAGCCGGGCCAAGACACTGGCTTTTCTGACTTTGATTTACTCATTTCCTCCAAAAAAATGGCATTTTTGTGCTTTAAAGTTGGTAACTAATGTTGTCTTCCATATCCATTTCTATTCATTGTTCATTCATTTTCATGCCATTCAGTGATGAATATTGTAAGTCACAAGCAAACAAAGTAATTATATCCCACAGTCCCTAAAGTTAATAAGATTTGAACTCCCACTTTTTGTCTGTCCTTCTCAGCTAGCCTGACTGCTTAATAGTTTTAATCAGACTTAATATTTGCCCTGTGACAGTCAGCAGTATAAATAAGTCATAAAGCTACAGAAACTGGGATAACTGTGGTTATTTTTTATAAGAAGTAAGTTTTGGAACTCTTATTTATGTGGTATATTTGTATGTACCATAATATTATCTGTTGAGTTTGAAATCTTGTGAAGGACGTGCTTTCCACTGAGGTGATGTGTGTAATCAGTGTGTATGAGTGGCAGACAGACAGAGTAAGTCCTGACTGTTTCAGATATTGACGAATGTGTGGATAGTGCAGAAAACCCATGCGATAGTAATCAGGACTGTAAAAATATACAAGGAGGTTTCCAGTGCGTATGCAAGACTGGCTTCCAGCTTGACCCACTTCTTCAGGCCTGTGTTGGTAAGATGTTCATTAGTTTTTATTATTTATGAAAGAAGACCAAAGTTTTGTATAAAACCTGCCATAAAGCTTATTATAAGAAACTAAAAATTCCCAGCATAGGATTATGAACCAGTGGCAATAAAAATGTGTTTTAATGATGTTCCCAAGTGCCCATTGCTCTGCATCAAACTTTGTCTCAGCACCTGCTGGAGGGCTAACACTTTGAAACATCGGTATATAAAGCTGGCACAATTCCTGTAACCCCACCCCCACCCTGTGGTTGGAAAAAGAAAACAAACATCTTCATGGTATCTAGAACCTAGTAAAACTAATGGTGACCCTACTGGTTGAATATGCTGATGTGGTTAAACATCATAACATAATATTATGGTTTGGGACACTGGGATGGTTATGCATATATTGTGATATCAGAAACTATTACTTTCAGAATTTTTTAAATTTAACTAATTAAGATATTTATATATATTATATATATGAAATGGTATTGAAAATGAAAGAAGCATTAATTTTTTATTTATTTTTATTCATATATTTTTATTCATTCGATCCAGCTACATGGGGCCACAGCCCGAAGGATGTAGAACATGTCAAAATTCATGTAACATAAATAATGCAACATATGTACAGTACATAAAAAGAAAACAATCAAAAAATTTACATAGTGAAGTATAGTACATACCTAGTTTTAAGACAGAATATATCTACAAAATTAATACTGATACATACCAGCCTAAGTTATGAGGTTTGTATAGTGATCAAATGAGATAAAGTTTAAAATAATGAAAGACAATGACATAAAGTAGCACTCTAAATACATAAAATATATGTTAATTCTAATTATACATGTAAATTGTCACCATTTGATCACCAGTGCTTTGAAAAGGTAGTGGAATTTGACACAGTAATTATTCATATTTGTCATAGACATCAATGAATGTCAGGTGAACAGACATAACTGCCTGCCAAGTCAGCGATGTGACAACACGATAGGATCATTCCACTGCATTCGTTTCACAAGCTGTGGTACAGGATACACTCTGAATGCTCAAACAGGACTGTGTGAAGGTAAGTTCTGGATAGGAGCAGTAAAGTCATTTTTTTTAAGGTGTGGCATCCCCGTTGTGTGTTAATACAGTGTATAAAGAGTGGGTAAAGTAGTCAAACACAACTATATTATTATATCACACATCCAAGTTCGCCCAACACCTAAATGAACAGGCACACTCATTTGGCCCCATACACAACACGATGAAAATCCTACAGTACCAAAAAAAGGGCGCACATCTTAACACAGTAGAACGTTTTTACATTCACACAGAATACACGGCCAACAA
>JGI20166J26741_11721695_pt1 | contig 10706 bp, 5 predicted proteins | sample TergutCu122P5_FD_26741 | JGI IMG/M metagenome (IMG submission 26741) | reverse complement strand
TCCTCCTCATTGATTATCTTCCAAAGGGCCAAACTATCAACGCGGAGTATTACTTATCTCTGCTGGTGCAACTGAAGGACATTTTGAAGGAAAAACGCCGCGGCAAGGTCACCAAGGGCTTCTTGTTCTTGCACGACAATGCCCCGGCTAACTGGGCACTTGCAACCCAGAAGAAACTGGCCTACCTGGGCTTCCAATGTCTTGATCACCCACCCTATTCTCCGGATCTGTCCCCGTCGGACTACCACCTGTTCCCTGGACTGAAAAAACAATTGAAAAAGTCGTTATTTTTTCGTCCGACGCGGAGGTTATTGCTGCCACAGAGACACGGTTGAACGGTTTTTTTTTGGGGGGGGGAGGGGGGGGCTTGCAAAACTTAGAGCAACGGGCCAAGAAATGTATTGAGTTTCGTGGGAAGTATGTTGAATAAATCCCGAGTTTGGTCGCTGTAGCTTGTTTCCTTCCTGGTCGGGCTAGGGACGTATCAGCACCCCCTTCTAAATACCGCAACCAGTCGATGTCGAATCTTCTCGTTCTCTCTTCTAAATGATGTCTTGAATACACTGCAACTCAGTAAATATTATCTCAATCCTCGTCATTTTCGCTCGTTTTTCAATTTTGTGACTAAATAGTTTTGTGTCTATTGTTAAAAGTTACTTCCCTTCCCTTGTGGCATTTAATGTTGTGACATATCAACCACAGAACGGGTGGCCATGTGGTTATGGGAGTCTGTAGATGCTTTTCCAAAAATGGGGAGACAGAATCTTGTTACATTCGAAGTCTACTGGACATTACAAGGTCGTAAATAAACTGATTTTGATGCCGTAAATAAACATGTTTAGAATCATTGTAATAATGAATATGTATAGAACGTTATTTGTGTTACACAGTTTGAGACATTAAAATATTGCGCCTCAGTACATTTTCTGCTGGTTTACTTACTCACTCACTCACTTACTTACTTACTTACTTACTTACTTACCTACTTACTTACCTACTTACTTACTTACTTACTTACCTACTTACTTACTTACTTACTTACTTACTTACTAAATTACTTACTTACTTACTTACTTACTTACTCCAAGGAGAAGAGTCCTTCTTGAGAACCCAACCGGTTCTCAGCTAGTTAAGAAATTCCCCGCATTTTATGGAACCCGAAGGTTCATTACCGCATTCACAAGTGCCCGCCATCTGTTCCTATCCTAAGCCAACTCGATCTAGCCCATGCCTCCACATCCCACTTCCTGAAGATCCATCTTAATATTATCCTACAATCTACGCCTGGGTCTTCCAAGTGGTCTCTTTCTCTCAGGTGTTTCCACCAAAACCCTGCATACGCCTCTCCTGTCCCCATACGTGCTATCTGCCCCGCCCATCTCATTCTTCTCGATTTTATCCCCCGAACAATATTGGGTGAGCGGTACAGATCCCTATACACCCACTAAATCTAAATGATATCTTGCTAATTCCCTGCCTGCTGCTGTAAGTGAACCTGCTCTACGATTATACAGGCTCCAAACATTCCAAGTATCAAATCTCATGTCCCTTTCCGTTATTTAGGTTGTGCCAAAGTATCAGTACAGGCCGATGTTTTCTGTGTGAACATTTCGTAACATGATACGTTTTTACGGTGAGGAGCTGTTGGCACCTCGCCCAGCCCAAGCTGGAGGACAACACACTGTCGGCAGTCTGCGACTGCTTATTCATTATATTCACAGCTACCCTCCGTATTTGGAGGCCGTTCGTCCATCCGCAACCTGAGGACGCGCCATGCCGTGGTGACAGGGACCCACTTATCACAGCTGCATTATCGCAACATAAACCAGAAACTCACGATAAACAAATTGATACATAGGAAAATATTGCAGGAAATTAGAAAACAATTTTATATTTTGTACCTAATATATACTGTCAGTGTATTAGCAATCGCCTATCACCAGCGAGCGTTAGGCAAGTATTTTGTGACATGTACGTGCTCCGACAATAAAGTTCGCGAACTCATCGCTGAATACCAGCATGGTCACCTTCAAATTACTCCCCTTGGGAAGCTAGGCACCGATGCCAGCGCCTAGCCCACCCTTCAAAACAATTTTGGAACTGGTTTTGTGGAATGGCCTTCAGAGCTGCCGTTGTATTACTCCTGATGTCATTGTCATCAAAATGCCTTCCTTTCAATATTTCCTTTATCTTCGGGAACATAAAAAAGTCACTGGGGACTAGATCCGGTGAATAGGTAGGGTGTTCCAATACAGTTATTTGTTTAGTAGCTAAAAACTCTTCTTTGCTTTTGTTTTTCGGTGAGCTCTTTTGGGACCAATTTTGCACACACCTCCCTCATGTCAAGATCTTCAGTTAAGATTTTCCTAACTGTTTCTTTGTCGATGTCCATTTGCTCTGCTATGCTCCTGACAGTTAGCCGACGATTTTCACACACAATTTGACGAACTTTTGCAATGTTTTCTTCAGTTCTGCTTGTTGCTGGCCTTCCTGATCTCTCTTCGTCAGTGACACTTTCTCTTCCCTCGGAAAAACGTTTCATCCACTTGTAAACTGCTCTTTTCTTCATAGCATTATCCCCATAAACTTGCACTAACATCAACATCAACTAACAACAAGAAATTTAATGTTCGATCATTGCTCTAATTCAAGCTTCTCGCGGCAGCACACCAAAACACACGCAGACATTAATAGATACCACTCAGAAAAAGACTACCATAGATCAACAACAACACAGCTGTGAAACGCTGATATGTCAACGTCATCAAACCATACTAAGGCTTTTGTCCAGAGCTGCCACAGCAAGCACACGGTGGCTTTATATATAAGGATCATAATTAAAAATAAAGATTTACGCCCATAAGATGAATATTAATCATTAATTATCATATTCTAATGCGAACTTTATTGTCCGTCCACGTATAATATGCTGTACCCACAATTTGTTCTGGGGTGAAATACTGTGCGCGATAAGCCCAGAAGAATGTTAGGCCTTTGCACAGTGTGGACTTGATTCTTATACGTGAACACATTTTAACTTTCTAATGCTCGGATTATAACCCCTGTTTCAACGAAATCTTTAAAAGGACCAACAAGAAAGTGCAAAATATTACTGTAAAAGTAAATGAAGCCGAAAAAAGAAAAAGCTGAATTCGCCCCAAGAATAAAACGTCTCAAAATTTTGTGCATTGCATCCCTAACAAATTCAGTCAAAGTTGATCTTACAATTTACGAAGATATTCATCAAGTGTTTTCGAAATTATCTACTCCAGAAAAAATGTGTATACTAAAATAAGGCCTTAAATACAAGGTCACTTAATATCTAAGATAACTGGCTGCTATTTTATCCGATATTTATATCTGGACACGTATTTTGTTGACCCTACTCAGAAAATGTATCAGTACCCCCTGTAGATGGCCCCTTGTGGGCTGAAACTTGTAGGAGTGTAACAGTGTGAATGAAGTGGTGTGGTGCATTAGTCGGATTTTTGGTCAAAAAAAATATTATGAATTAGTTATTTTGAATGTTTCATTTAAGTCTGGGCCTTGTATTAAATTGCAGAAACATACACTATTTCTACAACAAAAAAGCAAGTCGGCAAAGGTGGGTTAAAAATTGGTATTTTGAAAATGCATTACTTGCCACTCCGCATTCTTCATTGGCCTTGACATTCCAGAGACGCAAAACCCTGTTCTTGAAAAGCCGATCACACTACAGACACCACGCTACATACGCGTCTACAGATTAACAGCCTACAAGGATAATGCGACGATTAAGACAACAACAAAACAACAACAGTTTATTTTAATTCCACCAATGGAACGTATTTTCTGCTCCTATATAACGACTACATAAATTTACTTGCAGGTTGTTCTGCTTTATATATTTTAGCTCACATTTCTGCCACATTATTTTCAATAGTGAAGAAAAAAGGAAAAGCAGACAATGACTGTGAAGACCATATGGAAATCCTGATTTTAAGTACTGACAGGGCTATATTTGATTTGTATGAATCGAAACAGAACTAAGCCTGCAGCTTGCAATGTATGGTGAAAATCTCACCAACCCCAAATGTTATCGAAATCAGTTTAGTTCCCTTTTAAATATACTACGCAGAGACAAATATTAATGGGTAATTATTATGCTCTTACCGGGGGAGTGGCTGCACCCTGACTGTAGGGCACCAAGACGGCAGATGATATCAAAGTCACTTGAACTAAGGACCCAAGGAACATGTCTTCGTGTTGCCCAGACGTCCGCGCAGGTAGACTTAAGCACTCAGACTGCGTCTTGTGCCGTCTGATAATAAATTCTTACGTTACGTCAATTACAACTCTCTACTAGTATTGTTCCATATAGCTTACTCTTCAGCGCACAAACATTGTGCGCTGCTGGTTCCAGCACTTTCATTTTGGTCGCTCTGTTAACAACCTGCACCATATGCTGGACTGTTGAATGAATATCGTACCATATACGCTCTTTGTTACCTTAAATGTCTCATTTTGTTTGGTGTTTATTTGTATTAAAAATGTATTTTAAATATGACAGCACTGCATGAATCATAAATAAGATTTTCTCGTACGAAATATTTCGTTAAGATTTTAAAACGCCCATTTTGTCGTCATACCTTTGAGTCTGTACTTCTCTGGCAACATGAGAAGTGGGCAATAGTCCATTCAGCTTGTGCTTGCCGTCTGCATTGACCCTCTAAAAGTGTTCTGGGTTATAAACGGTGAAGTTCATTGAAGAAAATAAATATGCACACGGAAGAGGTAAACTCTCTATTTCCTAAACAGACTGCTACATGCGTTTTTATATTTGGAGACAGCCAAAAATTTAATAATATTATATTTTCAAATAAATATTTTGCTGTTAGAATAATCCCCCCACCCAATACTGCGTACTTCATTGCACAGTGCAAGAATGCGACGTCAGCTGTGTTTGTTGTGACAATATTGTTGATACAAAAGAAGTCCCAACTTTATGGCGTGCTTTACCTGACGTTGGAATCATTCGATACATTCAGTCCTTCTGTTTAATTTTTATCGATTTGTATAACAAAATAGAGGGACTGAAACAGTTTCATTACTTACTGATATTTCGATATGTAAGCCCAAATGAAACGAAGGTGTATATCAGTTCTGTACTGTGTATTAAGCCTAAACACTTAATAAAGTTGTTCAGACCACTGTCTTAAAGAAACCATGTCATCGGTTTCCTCAATTTTTCCTCGGTAGACCCTACTATAAAAGACACGCTTCAGAAATATTCTGGAAAATTAACAAATAAATCTCACTTCCTATCGCATAAATTGTGTCATGGCTTATTAAAAGTAAAATTAATTTCTGCATTCTCAGACTCGCAGTATCGTTAACTAAAAAATTCCTGAAGGCACAGACGCATAGTATCGGTAATCGAAAGCTTTACATGAGCATATACTGTATGTATAGTATTAATAACCAAACAGTGTTTGTGTGACTAGATTTACAGCACCGGTAATCAAAACATTTATAATGACCTTTACATATTGTACTGGTAATAAAGAATTACTGCAGGCCTAGTCGCATAATCAATTTCCAGCGGCTGGACGTAAAGAACCCAGATGTATGATACCACTAATCAAAGTGTAGTACCGGTAACCACATCATTTCTAGAAACATCTGTATATAGTACCGGTAATCATACCATTTCTACAGACCTAGATATTTAGTACTGGTAATCATACAGCTTCTACCGATCTAGACGTAATGAACTAATATGCAATTTCTATGGACGTAGATGTATAGCACCGGTAATCAAAGTAGTCATTTAGACCTAGTGGTATAGAACCAATAATCGAAAAATCTGTATGGGCCTGAATATTCATCAGTTTCTATAGGCCTAGGCGTAGAGGCAGTACCGTTAGTTAGATAAGCGTACCACATATATAAGTCTTGGCATACAAAAGTCGTTTACCTGCCGGCCAGGAATTAACAATTACCGCAAGAAACGTCATTAATGAGGATAAGTAATAAAGAATAAATGTATGAAAACTGTTCGATTACTGACAATATTATCTCGTCGACTAACACGTCAGTAATGTATCATGTTTACCAACTGCAACGAAATAAATGTCGCAAACTTCAATTTTTTAAGATTATATCATGTAACGTTTTTCTCCTCTATTATTTTCAAGTCAGTGAACATGACAAAGAAAAGATTTTGAGCTGGTAGTAGGCTATGAATTTGTATATTAATAGTGCAGGTGTTGTCAAAAATGTCGCAAACGGTGAAAGCAGAGTAAGGAGTTTTGAATATCAGACCACTTATTTTTTTTGCCTATAATACTGAGCGTATCATACATTTGAGTTATTGTGATTTGCCTATTTTTTTATGAGAGGTTATATAAGTTGCAGTTAATGTTGCATGAATTACACAAACATACATGACGTTCAGTCTTCCTAGAAAAACTGTACCGCATATTCTCGCGTAGTTTCATTACATTGACAAGAATAGTTAAAATGTAGTGCCTTTCAAAGCAACTGCGAGGGTGAAGCAAAGACCTGAAAGACACGCACGAGACAGTCGATATAACAAAAGCACCACATTCGCACTTCGCGTAACCACGACAACTGCTGGCACACCAAGTTATCGTAGTGTAATTCCGTTTCCGCCACATACGCAAAGGAATCTGAGGTCTGTCATTTGGGTGGAGTGACTGAAAAGAATGATTACAGTTGTCATTCAGGGCAGTCAGGATTATAAACGGCAGGACAAATGGGCTTTGTGCAGAAGGTTGAAACGCTTTTCTGTGTTAAGGCAGACAGGGAGGATGTAATAGAGGCGAACGGGCCTTGAAGAAGCAAGCAATAGGTTCGTCGTGTCTGTCCATCCGTCTGTCTCTCCAACCTCGTGGAACTTGTCTCCCGCTGGAAGGTTTTGAGAGAAAAAATGATAATGTGTAGTTGTACTGAAGTGTTTCTACACCTTCCAATTTCGGTTAAACTTGGGCATGAGTGAAACGCACTTTACGTAAAAACCTGTGCACTTTTATAACCACTTTGGTTGCTAACATTACCACAATTACCAAGATTACTATGCTCGCCTTTGCTACCATGGTTACATCAGTTACCAAGGTTACCTATATTCCTTTGCTGCAATTGATCAGCAAACGCTGTGCAGACATTTCGTATCATTTTCTCTTTAGGCGGGGTTTTAGCATCTTAGGCAACTGGAGTTCCACTCTTTAGCCATCCACGGCTATGCATTTAATATATTAGTAACTATGCCCCATAAACAGGCAGTGACCTCAACCCACAACGTGAGGATGATCCCCTTAATATGCAGCCAAACTCCGTCTTGAAATAGCTTTAAATGGATTATTCATATATTGCACAGTCCAGATTGTTGTTTGCCTTCTCCATGTTAAGAAAGAGTACCCGCTCTAAAATACAGATGCTACTCTTACGATAGCCTGTTTAGTGTAAACAATTAGTGACAGTACATTTCCTTGCCATCCTTCACGGGTAATATTAACGCCCTTTGTTTTTTCGGGAACTGAAATTGTAAATTCAGTTAAAAACAACACAGAGAAGGTATTTATCTACGGTGAAAACGACACGGAAGTGGTTAAGACGTAATGTTTGCTGTAAGAGTAATATATCGAAGTCCATCAGTACTTTTCTGTGTGACCTGGATACAGACAGCTTATGGCAAGAGTGAGAGTGGTCTTCCTACCAGTCATATGCATGACACACAACCCAGGGCACGCGTGGCAGTACCGATCTGTCAGCCGTGCATGCAGCCTGAATCTGTCCCCATTGTAATTACCCTTGCCGTATTGAAGATCGGACGCTACACAAATAGTGTAAGTTATGCAAGAATAATATCTTCCGCAATACAAGACAAGCTTTTCAATAGCTTGTTTTTAAATGTTCCTCTTAATTAAAAGATACCCGTCTTGTTTCGCGTTTACACTGCTTTCCTTAGTGTATCATGCCCATCTGACGACTTTTCATAACACTATGCATGCATGTCATGCCTCTAGAGACCACTCTTTCTTCGCGCTTCTTAATTTCCTTCCATAAGGATTACGAACATGGCGATTGTACGAATTTCTGAAGTGGAAGCAACATGCCAATTAATACTGGGTCTCTTACACTTTGTGCGGTAAAATTAGTTAGAAATATATTTATCTTTTAAAGTTTATTTTGTGTAAAGTCAAATAAAATGGCCGCAGCGCGAAATCTGTAATTATATTTCAGTTTTATGTGCATTACTTGGTTCTCAGATGATGCATCATAAGTTCATTGAAAGAATTATGTAATCTCTCAGCATTTAAAACTAACTATTCATGGTTTCTGAACATCATATATTATACATTTCCATAGAAACACTGAGACAAGATTTTTCTATAAAGCTTATCCTGCTAATCATTATATATCCCAAAAATACCTTTCAAGACAGACATAATGTTCTCCCGGTTTAGGAATTCGGTTCCCATTGATATGCACAGCATTTTCCTGACTGTATCAAACCAGAGAATAATGCCTATCATTATTTTCCTTTATGACACATCTCTCAAAAGATCATGTCTCTTCCTCCTCCCCTCTCCATTCTACACTCCTGTTTTGAGGTTAGACATTTTGTGCACCTCATCATAAGACGCATAGTTTGCTCTTTATAATATTTGGAAGTGAACCATTCAGTGCATATAAGAACAGCATCACAGACACTAAGACACATTGCTAGCTGTTGTGGAAGATGTGTCCATGAAACATGACACTGATGGCCCATACTAAGGAAATTAAATTTTATTCCATGCAAGTAACATACAGCCCCTATACAGCTTAAATAAAATTATTTACTCTGACATCTTTACTGTTTGGAACGTTACATGTCATAGGTTGGTTTGGTTACTGATGTACAGGGACAACATGTAAGTCTCATGTTCAAGAATCTGCCAGACCCTTGAATGTGGATTTGATACATTGTCCCAGAAAATTAGTAAGCAATTATCAATCTATGCCACGCAGCAGCCCAGAAGAGTGAACACCTCAACTACACCACAGCAGAAGCCTGAAGTCTTTATCAACTCTGCTGACACTTGTACACTGCAAAAGAAACTGTTTATGTTAGCTCAGATGATCAGGCAGTGAAGTGACTGGCTATAATCCAAGTAGCCAGAGCTCAGCTACCAGGAGGAGCAGGGTTTTCTGTTTGCCACACTGCTCTGGTCATGTCTGTGGGCACACCTAGTCACCTGTATAATGGGTACCAGAGTCTCTTTCCCCAGGGTTAAAATGGCTGAGGCGTGAAGCAAATGCTCACCTTTATATAGAATCGTTGTTAACACCCGGAACTTTACCTGTATTCATCTAGGTATATGCCTGTACACAGGCACATAAACAATTTGACCTTTACTTTTCACATGTCATAATACACGCTCTCCTCAACAAAATGCAATCAGTATGAAATTTCTATTGGACTGGCAGGTTTCAACTTAGAGGCCATAATTAGTTTTTCAAAATACAGAGTGGTATTATCAAAATTTTACTTTATAGGCAAGTTTTGAAAGCCCTGCTCATTAAAATTTCCAAGCCAAGGGCATATGATGAGGAGATATAGTCCAATTTGTTCTACTTGGCAATTTAGTGACTGATGCAGACTTCCTTTACACAGAGCATCACAATGAAGAGCTATTCAAGTTTCTTCCACACAAACATTTGTGGCAATGACAAATCTCTGTACTAAAGGTCATTTACATTTTTTAGTAACAGATGACAATGCATGCTAGTGTCACATGCTATTTGTTGTAGATATGAGTGTGTATTTTTTCTGAAGAGTCATGTGCCTTGGGCATGAATTACAGTTCTGTAGCATGTCACCCTTCTTGTCACACTATTGGACAATGCCATGGAATTAAGATAGGAAAAAATAAGTTAATTCTAAACACCACAATGATACATTAGATTCTGGATAGGTGTTGGGTCTCTAAACTCTTTCCATTGTTTGGTATACAAAAAAAGTTTTGGGAACTGGTTGTGATCTTATCTACTCAGCTGGGTCCAACAAAAACATGTGTCAGTTAGCCACCTGCACATGTACACTTAGGATCAGATTTTCTACATGGTAAATAACATGTAGTACAAAATAAACATTGACAAAGACCCAGCAGATAACGAATCAGTGGGAACAGGTGAGTTTAAGATGTTACAGTCGTTCTTTTAAATTTGTATTTTTTATGTTATGCCTCCCTCATTTAACATTCTCCATTTTCATATACCTTGTACCAGTGCTCGATCATATGAGTAATATAAAATATTGATCTCATTAGCACCTACAAGTTGCACCTCAAACATTTTTTACGTATTGTGGGTCTACACATAATGAAATGCAGACAAAATGCATTCCTGACTGTGCTTTGTGGTAAGTGTAGAATCATGCAAAGGGAATTCAAATTACATTTCATTAAACGTGATATATTACACAAAATTATGCAGAATCATATAGGGAAATATGAAGGGAAGATTGTTTTAAATTTGGTTACCGTAATCAGAAATTTCATAAAGTGAGAAACATTCTAGTCCAGCCAAAGAATGAAGTCAGCATTGTCAGTGTATTAGTATTTTCAATGGACCTTCCAACTCACATATCACATGAAGTTGGTACTTCAGATATAACTTGTGTACTATTTGCCCACTGCAAAATATCATTTATTATTGAC
>JGI20166J26741_11721584_pt1 | contig 10706 bp, 6 predicted proteins | sample TergutCu122P5_FD_26741 | JGI IMG/M metagenome (IMG submission 26741) | reverse complement strand
CCCCCACGTCTACACAACGCGAGAGACGCCTAGCAGCGAAAGGAGGAACTCTATGGGTGAGAATTGTCCGGTAATTTTGCCTAAATGTCGACTTCCATGCTACATTTTGGGATCTTTTACATGCCACAAATCTGCGACATGGGACCGATGGCTTTACTTCCCCTCTGAAGGAAGGCGTGCTGAGGATTTTTTAGCCCTTAGAAATCCGACACCTTCGGCCGGGTTTGAACCCGCGAACTTGTGTACCAGAGGCCAGCACGCTTACCCCTAGACCACCGAAGCCGCTATCATCAGGTTACACCAGGATATAACAAATATAATATCAGAAAATTCTACAGTTACAAAGTCTTATTGTGAGGAATGAGATCTCAGACCTGTTACAATTGTTAGTCTTAACAGTACCATTTTTTCTGAATATGTGTTTCAGTGTAGAATATAACATCTAAATCCCTCGGTAAGGTCAAACTTAAGACTAACATATAGGTCGTGTATCAACAACATAAAATGTTTGTATGTTAGGACTAAATTAAAAGAGATTTAAAATATCACTGTGTTTCATGATATGGATAAAACTGGTCATAACTGGACAGCTAAGGTTGGCATTTTTTTCCCTATATCATCTAGGTGAAACTATTGGCTCAAGTATATCTTTCAGAGACTGGAATTCTGTTTCTTAGTCCTCTTACATCACTGAAATAAATATGGCTATATTAATGTTTAGTTACATCCTTTTGGCCTATAGATGCTGTAAAGGTCTTTTTTTATTTGACTGAAATTTTGTTATTTGTTTGTAGGTCCCTTGTTTCTGTTGTAGTGTCTAGTGTCCTTGTTGTGTGGTGCCTTTCCAAGTATGCTGTCAAAGAAAGTTTCACAGGGATGTAAACAATACAGAATTATAAGAATATGCACACATCACAAATGTGTAACACCTGTTATTGGCCGGAGGTTCTCTGTCCAGGAGGTCCCACTATTGACTGAATGCTGCTTAATGTGTGTTCCCATGTAAGCATTACAGCAATGGTGCAAAAAAAATCCTGGGTGCCAGGTTCTCTGGGTGACTCCATTTTGAATGGTACTGCCTAACATTTGTGATTCCTCTGTGTGAAACACGCTTCATGTCACTTTTCTAGCACCTTTATTTTGAGGTGGTTCTAGATTTTGGGCAGTATGTGGACCCCTGCATGACAGCCACAGACAGAGCAACCCCTCCCCCCTCACTAGTTTAGAGAGTGTTAATTTCAGACTTTAATGATATTTCATTCACTTCAAAATATGCAGAACTTACAATCAGATACCATAAACAAAATTATTTACTACTGTCTTACTTTACCTGAAATACTGGTGCAATTGTAAAGCCTCCACTTCTCATTCTTAAGTCACTGTTCTTAACAAGTCCTTCATTACAGGAGGCTACAGTCAGCTTCTCTGGTAAGGACAATTCAAGGATTTCACATCTTCCAGATTTGTGTTTCCCCGCTACACAAATGGTCGTAGGATCTATGAGCTCAATATGCTGAATAACATTCTCAAAATCAAACATTTGCAGCTGTTTGTACCTGCAATAATAACAACAGTGATATATGTAATGCAGTCAAAAGTTCGTGTGCTTATTCAAAGACAGATGAACAAAACACAAGTCTTCAAGTGTAACCATTGCTTTCATTACTTATAGTAATTTGCTTTCACTGCTAACTACATGTATTTGCTATCTTTCTTCTTTTATCAAGAAGCAAAGAATGAAGACACTTTATTCACAAATGTGCACACTTAGTCACTTACTTTCATAGTTTTCTTATGTTTATTCAATTCAGTGACAAAGAAAGTAAACATGTGAACAATTTCTTGACTCTGTAAAAAATGGAGGAAAAGATGACAGCCAAATTCAGTAACTGTAAGTAAAATCAGGAACTAATCTGGTAATGATATTCCAGGCGAAGATATAACACAGTAAGACTGAATGCTCAATACTAATATTATAATGTATTCAGCTGGGGTATCATAGTGTGTACCATGACTAGGCCATAAATTGGATGGTCTGGGGTTCAAATCTCAGTATAAGCAAGAGCTTTTTTTTTCTTCTCCAAAATTTTCAGACTGGCTCTGGGGCCCACACAGACCCCTATTCAATGGGTAAAAAGGTTCTCACCCAGGGATAGAGCAGCTGGGGTGTGAAGCTAACCACTCAGTTCCACCTAGTACCTAGGTTAGGAACGGCTGGAATTACAGTTCTACTCCTGTATACTATAGTGGCACATACAGGAAAACTTTATACCTTTAATGCAATATATTCATAAATTACTTTAGGGCATAACAATGACTTCAAATATTATGCTGTTTCAAATATGATCCAATGACCAGGGGTGCTGTGGAAACTAAATTTTGTACAGTGGTGCCTAATATTTGTGGGTCCTCAGTATGAAGCTTGCTTCATGTTACCCTACTGATGCCTGGAATTTTAAGGTGGTTCCTAGATTTTTGGAAAATATGTGTACTCCTGCCAATGACTGTAGTCAAAGTGCACATTTCATAGACATTTATCTTGACTACAATTGTAAAATGGAACAGATAACAATGACCTATTTAACATACTACAATATGATAATGGGTTGTGTTGCTGATGTTTTTGCAGGAATGCAGAGCCAGAATGACTTATGAAGGGGAAGTGTTCAGGTTACAGAGGCAGGCAGTTCCTCAGACCCACCAGAGGGGCAACAGAGCCCAATGCCATAAGTATTAAAACCTTGAAACACTGCAGGATCAATATTAGCAATAAACCATCATGTTAAAATCTCTTAATACTACCATTAAACAGGCATATGAGGCCTGAACAAATGCATCAAAACCAAGCCTGGGAAAACTGTACTTATGGGGATGGGAGGTCAGTCTACTACAAATCAGGTTATTTTGCATATACTTGCTCCAGAATTCCCATAGTAACACAGGTGATCATGACATTTGCAGCCACACAGATGCACAGCATGGTTATCCAAGATATTAAGCCAGTTTCATACTGCGGTCTGACCTCACATGCCATACATCAATCATAAATTTATGCAACTTCTAAGACAGCAAGACATGATCTCATGTACAATCAAATGGGTGGCACATTCAAGGTGTTGTACCACGTCTAAGGTTACACAGAGCTGAAAATGGTAATGAATAAATAGCCAGTTGGTGGTATGACTGATGGGGGGGGGGATTACAAAACTATGCAATTTGTTTTAATGCAGCTATCATAGCACAAATCCCGCCTGATCAAACTACAAACATCCCATTCTCAGAGATGCCATATAACTTGTTTTATCAGTTAAATGCGCACTGTCCCTCTTTACACATACACATTGACGTAACGCTGCGAAAGTTTTCGGTCCCATAATGATGGGAAATGGTGTGGGATGCGTTGCAATTTTTCCACTAGTTGTGGTGGCGGGTGTGCTTGTTCTGGATGAAGAACATATTCTCAATTTAAACACAATATAATCCGACTAGCTATTAAATTTACTTTTAATATGATGTTCTATGAAATAAAAAGTCCATTTTTTTCAACGTTTACTTAATAATACATTACTAATAATACCTCTTGATTGAATCGTAAAACCAATCATCATCATATTCACAGTCTGATTTCTCCAAAAAAGTATTGTTCATTCCGATACCGAATCCCGGAAATGTCAGTAACACTTGCTCTAAACTTCCCGTTCTTGGTAACAGCTAACGTATGATTACGATTTTGACGTTTTTGCTTACTGTCTGACACAAATCAACTGCAATTTTTTGATGCTCTGCGGTACTCTTACTATCCACACCAGATTAGTACCGTAAATAACAGCAAAATTACATACAAAAATAGGGCGGTACACACACGTGAAAAAGTCCCATACGCATACGGGTTAACAAACAGTTCAAACCATACTTAACCTAAAGACTGAATGAAAGTGCGTGCTGTTGTTCACGACTGCGCCGCTTCACCGCCGGCGCACGCACGTACGTGTTATCTTTGGAATAAGCATGCACAGCACATTTTATGAAGGTGTGCAGTCGGGGAATTACACTTTTTTGGCGAAAGTTTACTGAACACGCAGTCATAAAGAGCTTTATTTGTTATTCTCCACACCAAAACTTGCCAGTTTTAAAAATTAATTAAAAGTACACTTCAAAATAAAAACTTCAGGCAAGGAATAACGTACCTGTTTGATATCCCAAATAAGCACACAATGAACGGCTAACCAATTTGCTGCATATTGGTTATATTTGTAGCGGCCATACGGAGCAAGCAAACGCGAGAGTTGATGGCGGCTTTGTTTAGTACTAACATCAGAAATCTCATTAATTGGAGATGAATATTTTAACTCATTACCCTTTTTATTTATATTAAATAATAGTTGGTCATTTTATTGAATTGGATCTACTGCAGTGTATTAACTTGTACAAATACACCGATGAGATTGGTATAAAATCTATGGCAACAATTGAGGGAATATATATATAATCCTATGGGTCCACAAAACGTTTTCCAAGAATATGAGTAAAAATGACTGCAATAAAACCCTGCCAACTTCACTCTTCATCTGTAAGATTTGTTAATATTTTGTAACTGAGCACGTTTTCAGCATGACTTATGAAACCTACTTGCCTGTTGCAGTAGACTTCCCAGCATGCAGAACACGTCTTACAAAGAAAATGTTAATTTATAATTCCACGGTTTGATGCAAGTTTTCCAGCTTTTGAACTTTTTTCTTCAGATGAGTCTTGTGACTTTCAGCACCATGCATGTTTGTGTGCAGACACCAGAATTTTAAAGAAATTTGCTACTGCCATCTTCATGGTTGACAATTATTTCCAGTGACTTGGAGGGGGGGAGAAGACAAGTCAATTATAGAGGTGGATTTCAAGGCATATGGTCAAACCATGGGATGGCAAGGGGCAGGTAGATGTTGGTCCATGTCAACAGGAACAATGAAATGACAAAGTTCAGAAAACCAAAATGCTGAATAAAATTTGCATAAGATGTGGCAAGACTGTGCAATTACATATACCCCCCCCCCCCCACTCTTTTTTTGGGCTCCAGCAACTGGGAAGTGACTAGCAATAAGCCATATTGATATGGGCACAGGAAAGATGGCATTGCCTCATGGTGGTAAGACTATCCTGCCCTTGCAGAACACCTGTGTTTTGTCAGGAAAGAGTAACATGCATCCATGACCTGCCTAGGGAAAACCCATCTTCTGGTTCAGGTTGAGCAGCTCAATTTCTCAACTTCCAGTCAGCACATGCCATGGCCAAGGTCAAAGTTATGTCCTCCCATTGACTTCTTGGATGGCAGACAGAACGTGACTGTGGTGGTCATTTACCCTAGTACACAGTGATTAAATTGTCCAACACAACTTTCCAAATTTGAAAAGGATGCTATAGGCCTATATGCCCATTGCTTTTAGGCCATCATGAGATGAACACTGCCGACAGTATGATGCTTCAACACACAACTTTCTTATCATACATTTTCACTGTTCATGTCCTTACCAACCATTTCCCTCTCCCTGTTGCAGTAAGCCAACAATGCATAGGTGAAACAAAGTGACTAATTTTATGGCAGTGATGATGATGATGATGATGATAGTTAAAAAAAACTCTATTTACATAGAGGGCTTCAAACTTCCTGTATCAGGAATCTTCAACTTCCTGTCATTATCAGCAACATATTAAAACGTCTTTTAAAATCAGAGGCACCAACTCCACCCTTCCCACAACAGTATCTGCTAAACTGGCTGCAAATGACATGCATGTCCACACTGCAGATCTTCTCTTGTTGTCACCCTATAAATTACCTAAAAATAGCTAACCAATGTCACAGAACAGTTGATGTAATATTGAGGCACAAGTGGTTGATGGACATGTCCAAGGATGTGACAACTCATATATGCCATGCCTCAGAATTCCTTTTCTGTTACATAAACACAGGAAATTAAATTCCAATTAAACAATTCTGGTGAAATTAGGCCTAAGTTAATAAAACTACATATTCTAAACACAGTAAGATTGTGTTGATGACATATGCCTGAAAATACAAAAATTTGTCAGTGAACAAAGATACATCTTGAAATCATGTTTTGTTTATAGATGGTACAGGTGATTATGTTTCTGTTACATAACACAATAAATTAATTTTATTACAAAATACGAATGGCAATATCTTTACATGAATCAGGACTGCACTGAAATTTTTTAACTAAAAATAGTATACCTTTCTTTCTCTATAAACCCAAACATGTACACATCAAGGCAGCACATCATCTGCATTCATGTAGTATCCACAGCAGGTAACATGACATAAATGAACACTGGATGAGAAAGACATAGTAGAAGTTGTGCTTAATTTCTAAGGTTATGGCCTTAGTACCCTTCTTGGCCTCTGCCTACTGCGGCAAGTCCATTCATTTGAAAGTGGGGACAGGGGGATGGGGGGGAATGAGATCTCACACAAACTGAAAATGGGGACAGGGGACTTACAGCATAACATGTCCTCCAAACACTGGCGGGGCCCAGTGTTCAAAATATCCCTAAGCTGAGATACAGTTCTTTGCATAGAAAAACATGTCATCATGAAATGGTTGACAAACAGATAATCGTTTGTGATCACAGATTCTGGACCTATGAGGTGATACTACTGCTGCCAGCCCAAACTTATACCACTTGGTACACACTGAACAGTTTGCTGAGTTATTTCCTGCTTCAAGTAAAGCTGTAACGTTGTGATTATTGTGTAATATCTTGTTAAGTAAAAATATGCATTGTTCCATAAAACATATTAGACTGACAAATGCATTTTAAATTTTATACATGTAACTACACTGTAGTATCGTCACCAACAAGCCTTCAAGAATACAAAACAAAAACTAGTTAAAACAAACACCTCCATCTGGTTCAAGAAAATGTATCAGTTAAACCATCTAATTCCAAGGTATATCAACATCAGCCAAAACATGCTACTGAGCAAAATACAATAACAGTACATCTATAAAATTCAAGTGCATTTGTTGGTCTTTAATGTAATAAATGAAATGAATATGGAACACATCAAAGTGTGTTGCTCCAATTGTGATTTTTGCACACACAAAAAATGGCAGACTTGAAACTGTATCTCTGTAACAAATTTTCCTTCAAACTGGGGAAAAATGGTACAACTTTCAAAGGGTAACAATGGGAAGAGCACAAGTTTCTGAATGGATTTACCAAGTTCAAAAGCAATGTTATTTCTGATGAACATGCCAAATGCTCAGGGTATCCATCAAGCAGAGAAGATGAAAATGTGCAAGGATTGAAGGAACTTGTCTCAGAAACAGAAGAACCTGTGAAGTTGTTAACACGATGGAAATTTCATTTGGGTCAGTTCACAACACTGTGAAACATGCAACAGACTGTCATCAAATATGTGCTCTGCCTGCTGAGTGAGGAGCACAGATCTGAGTCAACATGTGCCCTGACCTTCAAGCTAGGCTTGGAAGAGACAAAAACTCTCTCTCTCTTTTTCTTTTTTTTCTCTTTCTTTTGCAAAAGGCAAGACAGCATTAAAGGGAGGGAGATTTAATAATATCACCATCATTCAAGCAAGATCACAGGACATAATTGCCAAAACTCAAACAATGCATTTCAAAAAATGTTTTGTAGTGGTATGATCACTGGGCATTATGCTGAAGGTCCCGAGATAGCTTGATTGGAAGGGGACGACACCGATCAGAAGATAGGTGTTGTTAGTGAGCAACAGATTCAATTCGGAAACTATCTGATTGCACCACACAGGTCTAGTCTCTTTCCACCAGGTCCCCATAATGTGAAAGTGACTGAACAAGTAACATTACTTACAAAGGACAAACAAGAATAACAGAACAATATTCAGGCACATCACTATCATACAGAAAGAGTTAACTTCACAGCATTTAGTTGTGTAATGTTTTTAACCAATGTTATATGCAATTTCACCTAAGAACCTTTTGCAATAAGCAAAGTATAAATTTAATTTATCACAGGTTATCTGTTGCCATACAAATTACAACTTGTATACAAATGCTTGTGACCAAGTCCTACAGAAATGCTATGCATCTGCAGTCTTACAAAACTGAAGTGCTAATGTTCATGCTTTTAGCACTAAACAAGTTGTTAAAGAACTGCCAAATCATGGCAAGTATATACCAGTCCACACACAGTAATTTTATTTTGGTCATTGACTTTAACAATTACAGGTCACACTAAGGTAACCGTGTTGTCATATTATTACTTGGTGGGCGGTGATGATTAATGGCACTGTAACTGCTGTTGGCCGATGACATCATAGTTTGCAGAAAGTCTTCTAACATATCAGCCAAATAACGACGTTTGAATCGTAAAGATTCATGAATGACTTCTTTGAGCAATGTTACTCGCAAATCCAGACCTCCTTTAATATTCTGAAGATGGGTAAACAGAGGAGCAAAATCTGAAAAGTATGATTTAATATCAACATAATCATTCATAAGAGAAAGACTCAGCAAGAAAATGAGTATAGTCACAAAAATGCAAAAAAAAATGACCTCTTGCTGCACGTTATGCACCTGCCGATTATTTTCTTACATCAATTTCACTGAAATGCAAACTGAATTTGACAAGTTATGGTACATACTCAAGTACAAAATGACTCTGAAATCAGGAAATTAGAAAAACATAAGAACTGTCAGTCTAATAGAAACTGTAAGTCATGCTCTTAAAATCACACCGTTACTTCCACCAATTTATCTCTGTCAAAGATTGGAACAAAGGAGCTACATAATCTGCATAACTTAGAATAAATTGATGATAATAGTTACAAGTTCCTACAAATTGCCACTTGTCACAACTTCTTTGTCTGGCAAGTGAGATATATTTTTGAACTTTACATTCTCTGAACCAAGCATTCTGATACACATACATGAGAATGACCAGCAAGATTCACTTTTTTTTTTAAATATTTTTTATTCCAATTAAACTGTCCTCTACATGTTTCGAACAAATAACTGCTCATCATCAGGAGGTTACTTCTGTACATGCAGCATACAGTATTTTACCATGCATCTATGGGATGTCTAGCTGTCAACACAATGTGATTCAAACTTGAGTTCCAATCACAGTTTTACTGGAATAAATTAAAAGTGTGCACCTCGTTGGTCATTCTCACGCATATGTATTTTTGAGTGCACTCTATGTCATTCACACAGCATTACCTAACAAAGTATGAAAACAGCAATGCTCTCTCATCAACAGGCACATCTCTGGTCTTTTAGTTTTATTATGCACTTCTTCTTTTCTTCAGTATGTAATTTGTATTTCTATTGCTTGTGTTGCAAACCATAGTTTCCATGCTTGCTAGTCTTCTTTGATTCATACACCATGATGAAAAATGAATCAGGTCTTTTTCCTGTTTTCCAGTTCAGAACAGTTGAAATGAAAGCAACTGGTCAATTTATGCTAAATTTGAATGTATAATGGAGGAACTTGGTAGAAAGCACAAACATATTCCAGGAGAATGCAACACTGTTCTTATGGAAGGTTTGCAGACCTGATAAAATACGCATAAAACCAAGGACAACAGAGATTGCAAAAATGCAAAACCCACATTTCACTTAAATACTTTCATGTCTGAGAGCAGTAACTTATGAGCTCTTTGAACTGCACAAGTGCAGGTGGTATGACAATGAATGACATAAAATTATCAAGTAGTGGAATTTCTTACAAGGATATATTATCAAGTAGCATAGTTATTTATCTGTTAGTTCTGCTGGCTTATTTAAAAAATGGATATAAACTAAACTTGAAACTTCAAAGATGTCTGTGTTCCTTAGGTATTTCACTAGTTTCATGTTTAAAGAAAACTGGTAAGGTAAAACCAAAAATCCAGTAATGTAGGAATGTTTGTTCCATTACCTCCATATACATAAACCTACAAGTTTAGTTTATTAAGCTGATGTGGTAACTGTTTCATGGTTAGTAAGTTCATCAAGGTTGCAAGTTCTTACAAACCACATATGAACAAACAAGAAGATGAAGTGCAGTACAGACTAGATGTGGCTCATGGGATCCTAGTATGGGCATGCCACGAGTATTAGTCACAGCTGGATAAGCAAGGCGGGAGGAAATTTATGCTACAGTTTCCCGAAAACATCAGTATACTTACCTCCACTATAGAGGAACAAAATCATACATAATGCCTGCAAGACAGGCACATTGTTCAGTAACAGCACAGTGCATGAGTACAAAGTTACCTCCCCATCCTGCCTACATACACCTTATGCCTTCTTGTACACTCGTGTCAACAAAAATCCATCGGCCTAAAATTTTCTAAGTCCCAAACCGGAAGTGACGTGCGGTACAGTTGCTATCATAATTCGAGTCGCTCTACTTTCCCCATATTTGTGCATTCGTGCCACTTCTCTGAACTCCATTCATTACAATCAATCACACCGTGTATATATTAACAGAAGACGACAACACATTTGCTTAATTTGAAATTAAAACATTAATTAACCGGAAGTGACGTGCGGTACAGTTGCCATCATAATTCGAGTCGCTCTACTTTCCCCATATTTGTGCATTCGTGCCACTTCTCTGTCCTCCATTCATTACAATCAATCACACCGCGTATATATTAACAGAAGACGACAATACATTTGCTTAATTTGAAATTAAAACATTAATTAAAC
>JGI20166J26741_11721473_pt1 | contig 10708 bp, 6 predicted proteins | sample TergutCu122P5_FD_26741 | JGI IMG/M metagenome (IMG submission 26741) | reverse complement strand
CAAAATTGACAGTGTTCCAAAGGGGACCATATTATTCCGGAATTAAGGCCTTCAATAACCTACCTACCTATGTGAAGAACCTTCTCCAGACTAAGAAACAATTTAAACAAGCCTTGAAAGAATTCTTACATTTTCACTCCTTTTATAGCTTAAATGAATTTTATAACTACAATGAAACTTAAATTTTTAAATTATAGCCTTTATTGTCATTGTCTTATTTTAATCAAATGGTGAAATGACAATTTACATGTATAATTAGAATTAACATACATTTTATGTATTTAGAGTGCTACTTTATGTCATTGTCTTTATCATTTTCAACTCTATTTCATTTGATCACCATATGAACCTCATTTAGGCTGGTATGTATCAGTATTAATTTTGTATGTATATTCTACCTTAAAAGACGGCATGTACTATACTTCACTATGTAAATTTTTTGATTGTCTTCTTTTCATGTACTGTACATATGTTGCCTTATTTATGTTACATGAATTTTGACATGTTCTACATCCTTCAGGCAGTGGCCCCATGTAGCTGGATTGAATGAATAAAAATAAAAATAATAATAATAAACTATCACATTGCAATCTACATTGATAATCTCCAGTAATCTCAATTACTAATAAGCATGATAAAACATAAACAGAAAATAATAACTACATTTAAGCCTGTATGTACAGGGTCCTTATTTTATCTGGCAACTAACTATGGCTTGTTATTTGTTGCCAACAAACCACTGTGCATGTAGAACTTGAAGTTCCAACCACTATACCACACCAACTACACGTCCCCAACACGATGGGTTACAACACACCACATCACTGCATCAAGCATCACTCCACACAGACTTAACAATTTTAACTCCCAAGAATTTAATCATTACCCATTTTTAATCTATATTTATATTACTTATATAATTTTAACTGGAATAATAGCAATTTTTATGGCATGATGGCAACACAGCTAACTACATTTGTACTTTTGTATTCTTGTAATAATGACATCACCCTGAAGAAGGCCGCAACAGCAGCCAAAACATGTTGGTGAGAAAACTGTGAGTAAAATAAATCATAAACATTGTAATGTATTTTGTTAGTTATTTATATATTATGGATATGATTAATGCATGGAAGATGGAACACATTAAAAAAAAACATCCAAATAAAACTCACACAGAAGCCTAAGTCTAGCCATTCTGTAGCTGTACCGGCATCACACAGCAGTCAGATTTATCAGTAATTACATACAGAACCACATGAAGATAGCAATAAATTTCAATGGGAGGTATCCAAGTTTTTATGTTGGTACTGCAGTCTTAACATTACCTATGAATACAGGTAGAGTAAAGTCAAACACAACTTTAATATGTGATTGCTAAGGTGTTTTATTCACATAGTGTATCTTAGGAAAAAACTACATGTTTCAGCCTTTCTTTAGGCCATCATCAGGTTGATCATTTATTCCTTATGAGGCAACTATACAATATGCAATGTCAAGTCTTTTGTTTCTAATGAGATCTCATTTTCCTCGATAAAATTACCTATGAAGTTATCTCTAGAAGTAGCACTGCTTATTCCATCAAGCTGTCTTTCCATAAATTTCCCAGTTCATACTAAGCATATCCAGCAAAATCAAATCACAGTGTCTCTCAAGGGACAAGAGTGCAAGAATGGGTTACAAGTAGAAACCACAGCTATATGTGGGGAATGTAAATTTTACCAACAAAACTTCAGCAGGCCTCCTACTATTAAAGAACATTAAAACTTCCTATTACAATACTCTTATTAAGTTTTGTGTTCAGTCATCTAATGTTCATAAGGGATCCCTTCTAAAGAACTGTCCCATAATGGCTGCAAATGCACCTCAGTTTCTCACACCTCCTTTTAAAATAAAATTTTAAATAACTTAAGCATTGTGACTTATCAATCTATAACATACAGTTAATGCAACCAAATTATTTACAGATGGATCTATGTCATGAACGAATACAAATTAATGACACAACTCTCCTACTTGTGGCTCAGCAACCAGCCTCAACTACAGTTCATTTATTCAGCACCAAGTTATACAGCACTTATCAAGATATGGTATGTGGAAGAATGATACTCTTCTGGAATTTGCCTACAAAGACTCTGGAAAACCACGATACCAATTTTATACTTTAAACATAAAACAAGGGCTCACTATAAACTTCTACAATACGACCTTCCGCAAGCAGGTATTAAAAACAGAGAATTAGAAACCATACACAATAACTCTTCGACAACTTCGTAACACCTAACTTGTTACATGCGTTCAGAACGTTACTGCTGTGTGCTAACATACTTCCACTTCATCAGCCTTCATTAAAACAAAACGTATACCGCTTAACAAATATCGGACGCAAAATGTTAAAATGCCAAGACAACTGTCATACGAATGAAAATTTTACAACTGGAACATGGTTAAAATGCACTCATTCGTATGCAGCTCCGTAGTGAACCGGGAAGGACCACGTTCAAAAAACGCATGTTTCGCAACAAAACGTATTCTCATTAAACGTAAATATCAGCCACACAACTATAAAGCTCTGCATTTGTAGTGTTCTTTACCTGCGCCAAAAATGAATATTTTCCCGGCAATATTTTTGAATGTTTAATGTTCAAGCGGTACCGAAAATACCCTTTCTCCACAGCACTGTTCCATTGAGACTGCAGCCTAATATCAAATTCGCTGTTCCTGTTCTCAACGGAATTTCTATGAGTCTCATAAATAAAATCATTTTCACAATAATACATCAACCTGTGGGTACAAAATCAGGAACAACCATACACACGCTAGATACCTTACACGTTAAAGGGACGATAACAACAAGACTAGATGATCTGTGACAACAAGAACGCCACGCACAACACGTCGGTCAAAGAATGTAACTGCGAAAGACGTAATTTATATCAAGGTAAGGCGACTGCTTTTCCAGCCAGTTATCTGATATACATTTTTCCAGGTTCCTCATACATATACATTTTAATCTGTAATTAATTTTTATTAGTTCAACAACGCAGTTAATGCCACGCTTAATTGCTTTCTAATTACATTCCTACAGCCATTGATATTTCTAATGGATGTTCTTTGACAAAATAGGTGTCTACGAAGAACAGGCTGTAATCCATGACATGAAGCAATTTTTCCCAATTAGTTAAAGGGTTCGGGAAATCGGGTTTGATAATCTAAAGTTCAACCTCGAACAGGCCACGAAGGCCCAGAGGGGCAGTAGATGTATAGCTCTGCTGTTCCTTCAACCTCGGCGCTAGATGGGGGTGGGTAGTCAACGCCACGCCCCGGCCGCTTTACCCCCGGGAAAGACCAGGTACCCATTGTACAGGAGGCTGGGTGGGCCCCAGGGCCGGTCAGGACGGGTGCGGAAAATCCCGCCCCTCCTGCAATTCGATCCCCGGACCGTCCAGTCCATAGCGAGTCGCTATACCGACTGCACTATCCCGGCCCCCTTTCTTTCACTACTTTTATACGAAATCTATTGCATTACACTACAACACCACCAAAATAAAGTGTAGTCAAATTATTTTTTTCACATCTCAAAACTAATCATTTTCAATGTGGAATCTTTATTGACATAACCAGTGGCATACCCAGGAATTTTGTTGGTGGGGGTTCAACAAATTCAGCTGAGGACAGAGAGAACGGGGATCTGGGGACGGTAGCCCCCTAGCCAGGGGTTCTGGAGGCAGCTGTTATTTAGTACAAGAAATTTCATTTCGTATAGTAAAATTTTCTTAATTTTTAGTACTTTAGACTATTTATGATGACAACCAATTTGTCATTGTTAATGTAAAACAATTGCGAACCTAGGTAGTTTTAGAATTTCACTGCCTTTTTTCCAAACATCTTGGGGTGCTGGTGTCCTAAATTCAGCAATTTTTAAACTAATTAGGATGTTGGAATAGGAACACTAAACATTTTCCACTCAGTTTGCAATCTGGTTCACTTTGTCAAACTTTTGGGATGTCAGGGTGGGTTTGAACTCCAAAACCAGATATGCCACTGCAAGACAGTTTGTATTAAAAGAAACCTTTATATAATAAATTACAACCGTATGAGAACACAGTGAACTACAAAAGCAAATCGAGATGCCGGTTCTTCTTGCTCAGGCAATCGAGGACTCCACCGATACCTTCGGAATTTCGGGGGGGGTTTGAACCCCTCAAACCACCTCCCTCGGTACGCCACTGGACATAACCACAAAGTGTGGATGAGTTACACTGTTTTCAAAAGCAGTCCGGGAAAATGTTACAAACTCCATGAAATTGCTTACAGCCTTTGGTGTTCTTCACTCCCAACAATCAACTAAATCATCTTCATATACAAGAAAACACACATTAAATGATCTGAAATAGGTTCCAGTATGAGAAAGGCAGGTTTCATATCTGTGCACACACATGACAGAAATGAAGACAAAGATATCCTTAACAACATATAAGTAACACAGCCCAATACAACTGTTTTTTATTACAAAAACAATACACAATTAGCCTTGTTTTTCACATTTTGCAAGCCTGATGAAGACCCATTGGGTCAAAACATGCAACAATTTTATAAAACAAAGTTACTGTTTTTGTAATAAAAATAGTTGTGCTAGGCTGCATTATTTATGTATTACTTAAAAAACGCATTATGTCTTCTGTCATTAAAACTATTCCTGCAGATCATTCATGTTTAATAAGATATAGCAGCACCTTGTATTATCAGATTCCTAGTATTTTAAATGAGAACAAAATAATTTTTAGTTATGAAGTGACAGCGTAAATATTGCCACCATGGATACTGTGATCATGCCAATGGCCATTGTTACAGAGGTCATGTTGCCTCCAACTTTTTGTTAGAAGTTACTCAAGTCATACATATTCTCGGAGAGCACCGAGTTCACAAGTATCTGCAATCTATGATGTAATAAAACTTCTATATTTTAAAGGAAGAGCTAATGATTATCATTGGACACATAATGCCACTGATAAAGTCTGGCATAAAAGAAGAACCCCAAACAATATGAACAAATTAGGAATTCTGAAATAAAATTAAATTTACTTTTGGACTCTCTTGGAACATATTCATAATCTCGCTGTTGTCTATTGTTAGGCCTGCAGGGTCCACATTTAGGTCACAAAACCAAAATAACGTATTTTATTCTGGTTAGAATATTACGTGCCCACAGAGCTTTCCAAAATAAGTTGCCACAGTGATAATTACAGGCTAAATAACCCTGTTCATAGGCTAAGTTATCCTGATTAAATTTTACATGCCCTCTTTCTGCATGTGTACGTGAAGTGCGTACAATGAACGCATGTGTGTGTGTATGTGTGCATGCGTGTGAGCGAGAGAGACAGAGGGGAACAAAATCTTCCCAAAACTCAGGCAACATTTGTAGCAAGAATTTCACATATAAAACAGGGGTCCACAAATTTTTCAAAAAACCCAGGAGCCATCTCAAAATTTTTGGTGCCAGATGGGTGAGATAACACAAGTCCCATACTGAGGACCCACAAATATTAGGTGCTACCACACAAAAATTTGTTGCCTTGGGGTTGTGAGCCTGTGTCCAAAACCTAGCCTGGTCACCCTGTAGGCACTGCTCTTAATATAAACACTTTCTCCATTGTTCCTGCCACTGATCGATCAACGCAACTCTAAAGCCACTCATGACACAGCTGTGAGACCTGCTGTTACATTCCATTGAATTTCTTCTATGTACAAACAATTATGATCTTTGGGCCCAATCTGGAATCTCTGAAGATTCAAAAGTGAAATGGAGCAAGATCTGGAGAATGCACTGGCATGGTTGGAATTTGGTTCTTGACCCAGTAACTGCTGTACTCTTGACCATTTTTATATGTTGTACTTGCTGTACATGGCCAACTTTTTGAAAAGCTTCATCTCCATAAACTGCATTGACAACCTCTGTTCAAACCAAAACCCTGTTATAAGTGCCAGCAACATATTTCCACTCCACAGTGAACTGTGGCAGATAGCACTCCACTCCCCCCACCTTAACAGGAAGTGCTATCATCTCAATATAACTGAATTCCAGAAACATATTGACCCTCCCATGTAAAAAGGGGATCAAGTACTATAATAACAAAGGCAGTTATGAACAAAAGCATAAGCAATTACTTTAATCCCCTTACTGCTCTTCCAAACACTCATGGGAAAACTGAAATATGTAATATGAGAGATTAGGTTTATGCATTGCCCTCCTTTACGTAGCACTCAACGAATATTCAAGGCAAAGATAACCTTCAGATTCATATGAATCAATCCATCCATCTTCAGAAGCTCTGGTAAGAAGGAAGTCCTCCTCCCAAACACAGTAGTTACTTTAGTAGCTGCTAGTAGTTTCAGACTTACTAAACCAACCGTGCACTTTTCAATCTTCATCTCACCCATGATGGGTTAAGTTTACATGGCATTAATGTTAGGTTATTTTCAGTTCTAACAGCAGGAGTTCAGATCAACTGTACTATTGTTCCATCCGTTTCTATTTCACATAGTCCCAACCAAAATTAAGGCATTTATAACACTATGGGTTGAGAATTTCTCTTTGCTGTTGGTAAAAGTCTGTATACTGTGGTACTAACCATCATGTCACAAGTATCTCCATCATCATCTCCAACTTTGTTGCTGCTAAGAAAATGCTTGTGCTGGAAATGGATGGTAATTCCCTACTGACGAATTCCCAATATAATCACATTCAGTGTTCATATTTAAATTATATACCGCATAAACCTGATTTCTAACCGACAGATGAACGGACGCGCACACAGAAGACTCTGCAATCACTCCGAGGTCTGAAACGATGACAACCATCTTGTGTGTGCCCCAACCTTAACAAGTATACCTTCATCGCATGATGATGACAGCACAAGACTGCCACAAAAAAGGACAGCTGCTAACTTGTCCTGATAATTTATTTTTAAAGGTTTACAAATAAAAACACAATAACAAAGATCATCTAATGTAATTGTTAATACACACCTCATTAATGTACATTCATTGTGTATGAATACTCACATGAAATCAGAGACAGTGTCAGAGTCTTTCTTGTTTTCGTATGAACTGCAATCAAATTTGGGTACTTAAAATCACTATTTGATCAAATAAAGTAATATAAACCATGACATCTAAGTATGCCTAACATTTAAAACTCAACAAAAAGGACAATGCACAGATGTACACAGTAGTGACACAGATGTACACAGTAGTGACAATCAGTCTTTGAAGTTCACTGTACATAGCACATAGTGCCAAAATATCAAAAACAGGTAAAATCTATATATGTGTATACATATATATATATATATACATGAAGAGCACACTTTCCAATCTGGAACATGTCCACTCTTGGTTAAAAATGAGCCTGCAATGAGTTGCACAAGAATAGTATGACACAGAATCCCATTTAGCCACATACAACATCCACCTTCAGAATTGTCTCACGTGCCTTATATTGTGTTCAATGATTAGACACCAAAAAAGCATAATGAAAATAGCCTAAATACAGTTCTGCACAGTTCATGTTACATGATGAATGCTAAGGGAGGGCACAGTTTTAATACTTGATTATCTGAAAGAGAAATAAGATGTTACCAGTGTTAACCAACACAAGCAAGTACAGTTCAATACTGTCTAGTTTCCTACGCACAAGTTAAACCTCTGAAGAAACCACTTTGATCACAAGTCATATGGCAGGTTAAGTCTGTTACAAAATTTATCAGTCCCTTGGATGAGCAATTAAATGACCTGCTGCTACATACGGAGTAACCACTCAGATTTGCACTATGGCTGTTGGGGTAAAAAACAACGGACAAATGAAATGACATTAACAGGCTATTAATCTTAGGTATATTGGACACAGATCCAGAGGGAGGAAGAGAGAGAGGTAAGGAGCTTGTCCACTCTAATGGAATATGAAAGGTCAACCTCTCTGCCAACTGTGATGGGCAAAAACATGCCACAGATAAAGTTACAGATGAAAAACATTATTGCCAATATGGTCCACATTAGTCGTCACTTGCCTTACCACACATTCCCACACAACGGGTTAACGGCCTACTGGTAACTTACAAAGTTCGTCAAATATAGATGTACTTCAATTAAGGCAGCTTAAAAAATTATTAGGTCCATATGATGTCAAATCTTAATAAGAAATACACACCTATCAATAATATTGCACCAGGTGCAACTTACATATATTAGCTAACAAAGCTTCCCTAAGCAATGACGACTTTCTCATAACCTCTTGTATGAGTTCAGGACAGCTTAAAAATACATATTAGCAAAAACACTTCACAAGAACCCTTAACCCAGAGAAGTTCAATATACAGTAAAAGGTCTGATAAGGAGAAACTTAGTTTCAAACTACAGGCCATAGACAAAAATTTGTTGACAGAGATGAAACACATCTTACCATTAGATCAAAATGAAGCATATTATACATAATTCATAAAAAAGACTCTGTTCAAGACAATGAGTTAAGTATTGACTCCATGCTCCTAAAACATGACATACTGTTAAAACTTTGAAACAATATGTAAATTCTAACATATACAGAAGCACCTTCCTGCCAGGAAATGTATGGCCTGAATACTTACACAGGTATGGCAATGTTGTCATCCCTTCTTATCACTGAAAGGCAGCTTCAGTTCATTAGAAGGGCCATTTGAAACACAATGAAACAGCCTCAGAAGTTCGTTTCAGTGATTGCTCAGTTTATGGTCTGCATTTTATTCATGACTGCAGACTGTTTTAGATAATGACGCTCCAATGAAAGTTGCAAAATATATATAAATAATAACAGAATTCACTGTAACTAGAGAATGACACATTCTGGACCCACTGACATTCATATCATTTTGAATCTGCTTGAAGCCATTGTTGTGAAATTTACTGTGTGTTAAGTACATGCCCCATTACAGCTGCTGAATGCCAGTGACACCCACTGTGTGTGCTGTAATACAACATACGTGAATATGAAAACCATACTTCTTACTCCTTTAGTCTTACACACACAGTGTTAGTTCCCATCAATATCGAACGTTGTTACCTCAGACCATTTTTCTTCAGTATTCATTGTACACCCAGAATGAAACGGATGTATTCATTAATGCGTAAAATTTCTTAGCTTTCAGTCACTTCTTTCAGCATGCCACATTAAAAGTAAGAATTATGCTTTTCCTCATAATGTTGACAGTAAAGCATAAAAATCTCATTAAAATTCCCTGAACTAATTTCCTGTTATTTAATAAATGTAAAATACTAATTATCCTCCAATCTCACATGGAAACTCACTCATTTTCTAGTGTTTACACATATCAGATTTTCTTCCAATAACAACTATTCCAGAAAATATTCTGGACAAGACAGCAATCACCTAACCCCAACAATCATGTATGCTCATAACAGTAATATGAGTCATTCAGTGCCATCACTGTAGTGAACAAATAAACCAAGCCTGAGAAGACGAAGTCAGTAGTTCCTACCTTATGACACATGGTCTATATCAGCAGACTTTCATAAGCAGCACAATAAAACATCTGTCCAATACAACTGATTTTAAATAATAAATACAAGTTATATTTACATATATAATAAGACAAGTGTAAAACATTACGAAGTCCACTATAACGACAATTCATACTAGCATAAAAATTTGTTCTGTACAACTCCTAGGATTTTCTTCCTGGTGACTGAGAAAGAAATGTGTAAATACAGACCAATGAGTGAGGACACACAAAGGCCATCTTAGCCTGTAAGTGTTCATTTTACCTATGAAGAACAAAAATTAGCAACTTAAGCGATGTTGCCAAATGTACATACAGTACAAGTGAAGCTACAAATGAGAGGAAGGAACACACCAGAGAAGAAATTCTGAAAGTTCTCCTGATACAACCACACAATACTGATATGCTCTATATATTAAACTGATGATGCATAACAATATTCACCAAAGAAGAAAATTTCAGTTTAACACAACTTTTATTCCAGCATTACAAATATACAGTAGACAGACATGTTTAGGTTAATGCCATATTCAGGTGTGGCCCACAAGAATGCATAAACGGATTTTTAATTTCATTTTCCATACACTGTGTACAGAAGAAAATGTAGCTCAAATGACATGGTATGCTACTGAAAATTGTTTTAGTAATATTAGTTCTACACTATTTATACATGGATTTTATTTACTTTTTTAAGAGTATAAAAAGAGTGACATCAAATAGTAAAAACACATCTATCTTTAATTTATTAGCTACATGATGGAGGTAGCTAGTAACTACATGTTTTGGCCTTTGTGGTGGCCATCATCAGGTTGTACGTAGTAGCGTTAAGAGTAACTGAGTACAATGATGGCCACATTGCACTCAAGTTACTCTTAACGCTACTATGTACACTCGTGTCAACAAAATTCCATCGGCCTGAAATTTTCTAAGTCCCAAACCGGAAGTGACGTGCGGTACAGTTCCCATCATAATTCGAGTAGTTTTACTTTCCCCATATTTGTGCATTTGTGCCGTTTCTCTGTCTTCCATTCATTACAATCAATCACACCGCGTATGTATTAACAGAAGATGACAATACATTTGCTTAATTTGAAATTAAAACAATAATTAAACTTCATTAACTTTCCCAGGCGTGAGGCTAGCTAGCTAGCTAG
>JGI20166J26741_11721362_pt1 | contig 10708 bp, 8 predicted proteins | sample TergutCu122P5_FD_26741 | JGI IMG/M metagenome (IMG submission 26741) | reverse complement strand
TACCTTCAATCTGCTCTTAATTTCTTCCTGAATAGAATTTTTACTTGTTAACGTTGCTCCCAAATATTTGAACTCTTCCACTTTTTCAATGCAACTGTTAGAATGTCAAAAACAATAGATTGAGAGACTTCTGAACTCTATTTATGCTATGTTATGGGGTCTAAAATCTTCACCGGATGGTCAGTGGACCATCCAGAGGCCCAACTCTTAACCCAAATATGGAAAGAGTCCTGGAGGAGCGACGTATGTCTGCTCTTAACGGAGAAGAATTTTGCTGTCGCTGAGTTAATGTAATAAGTTTTATTTACTAATAAAGGATGGGTTTGACATTTGTAAGTATTTGCTAGTGCAACGGAGTTATTACTTTCTTAAGGAAACAAATACGTTGATTTATAACCGTGTACTCAGTGAATACAGTAGGCTATACGCCTACTTTCTTCGTGAAAGACCTGGAATTACTTATTAATTTGGAACTTTCTTTCATGGTGATGTTGATTACTAAGTTGCTGGGTCTTGTTCTGAATGTAGCCTTGCCTTTATCTTCCCTCGATTGTATACTGATGTTATATTTTACTGTAGTTAGACCTAAATTAGAGTACGCCTCTGTTATCTGGAATTCTATTACTTCTTCTCTTGCCAACAAGCTGGAAGGCATTCAGAGGAAGTTTGCAGCTCAGTTTTATAATCGCTTCTTTCCCAACGCCCATGCTAATGCGTTAGTGTATCTAAAACTTCGTATCTTAGAAAGAGAGAAACCCACACATTCATGCAGTATTATTTATTAATGTTTATTTTCGTTTAATGTTTCGTTCTTTTTTAGAATCTATAGGTCCTCGGGTTCCTACTGGAAATCTTATAGACATATCTTTGTTCACTGCCGGTTGTCTCTGCAGAAGATACCTTTCTGCTAGGGGTGTACCAGTTGTGAAATGTTTCTGTAGAGACTTTATACAGCATGAACGAAAAATGCACGTCCAAACTTACAGAAGGTAAATCTAACCACAATACAATAAAAAACATTACATGAACTTAGGCCTTCTGAAGCATGGTTTACCAGCTACGGCGTCCTGAAGTTTACAGAAAATGCTCAAATATCCACCTTGAGGTTCCAGGTAGTAATGTGGGGCCCTACCGTACTTCACCACCTCAGAATGGAGCTGTTTTCCACGATTTCCTACCAAACTTCCTTCTAGTGCTGTTGCAAGATGTGGATCTGCAACATAGGATTCATTTATGGTCCATGCTTGATGGTGATGCACCACATTTTCTTCTTTCAGTTCGAGAATTCTTGAACAACGTGTGTCCGGTATAATGGATAGGACAAAGAGGACCAATTGCATGGTGTGTTCCTTCCCCTGGGGGTTTTTCCCCCTCCTTAGGTTTTTATCTAGGGGCACATCTGAAGTCTACTGTTTATTCTACAGAAATTAGTGACGTTCAGGACTGGCAACAAAGACACAGAATTGTTTTCAGATAATTCGTACGACACCTGCAGTTTTTCAGTGAGTCAGGCGATCACCTTCAGACGTGCTACGTCGTGCGTTGGAAGTCGTGGTGGGCACTGAGAACTTCCTGTAATTGTTAGGGGGCTGTAACTCGGAAACCGTACTTCAGAAGGCCTATGTTCATATAAAATGTTTTCGTGTATTTTGTTGTAGGCTCACCTCCTGTAGGTTTGGCCGTGCATTTTTCATTTCCCCTCTATATTTAGAGAAAAAATTATTAATCTCAATCAGATTGTATGTTGGTAGTTGTACTTTCTTTCATTTATTCAGCTGCCTTTTTTACTTTGTTATTGAACGAAAATGTGTTTCATTTCTCTTCTCTTGTGTTTTGTTCTTATTTCTCATTTTATTTCTTTATATATATATATATATATATATATATATATATATGTGTGTGTGTGTGTGTGTGTGTGTGTGTGTGTGATGTTTTCATTAATGTTGATTTTGTAATTGGCCGTTAGGCTGTTTAGTCAGGACAGGAACAAAAAAGGAATTATGGTTAAGCGTAGTTAAAAACGAATTACTGGTATGTGGGTAAGGAAGAAGAAAAATTGTGCAATGTGTTCGAGAGGTACGGCATAGAGAAGACAGGGTAGGAAAATTATACTGAATTAGCGTAAAATCTGTCGCACTATTATCGGAAATTTTTGAAGCAATATTAGTCGAATTATCTAACTACACATTGTTGGGGCTGGCAACAGAGATCTTAATGATTGTTTAGTTTGCCATAAGACAACAGAGATATCTTTCATTCATTCACATCATTCACACCTTCACCAACTGTAGCGTTCGCTGCTGGGACGATTTGGACGTCGGATGTTGTTAAAAAAAAAAAGGTACGTTATAAACACCGCACATAGCTATTCTTTCAGCATTGCCACATGAACTCCGTATTGTCACATGTGCGTCTTACGATCTTCTCTTCCATTAATAAACAACCGAATATTATTTTGATTAGTCTAAAAAATACGACAGAATTGGTGAAACGTTGGAATTAAAAGATTCACCTCTCTACCTGGTTAAACGTTCAGTTGAGACCACTTACGACATAGCAAGTGTAGCTGCCGTCCTGCAAACATTAGTTTTACCCGAAATTTGGCGTCGTCGCAGCGGTGCTGCTGTAGTTTCCAGTCTTCTTGTCTATGACTCCATATGCAGATTGGTTAGAACCAACCAATCTTTCCTGTTCTTTCCTTTGTGGCATATCGAATGCCACAGAAGAACCGATGTCTTTATACTGACTGTCCGTTTACATACACACAGCAAGCTAAGTACGAGGCCTGTCCGGAAAATATCCAGCCATTTTGAATATCTCGAGAACCGGTCGCATGGCCTTGATGTACGAGTAACTTGGTAACCAGTCAGATGAGCCCTTCTACGCGTCCGTGAACAGTCACTCTCCTGTGGGGCTAGTCATTCGGCAGTGAGACACTGTTGACTGAGCTTATGTACTGTGTGACCGTCGCATTCACAATAACCGAGCGAACAGATCAGCGAATCTGCAGCAATGCGCCTGCCCACCCTACGAGTACAGTTCTCTTGCAGGATTTTTTGGCAGAACAATGCAACACCCAGGTCTGTCAGCACCCCTACAGCCAGATTTGGCTCCCTGCGACTTTTGGTTTTCTCCAAGCTAAAATTGCCGTTGAAAGTGAGGAGATTTGTTAGTGCGACCGTCACACAGTACACAAGCTCAGTCAATGGCGTCTCATTGCCGACTGAGTAGCCCCACGTGAGAGTGACTGTTCATGGGTGCGTAGTAAGGTCTCCTCTGACTGGTTCCCAAGTTACATCAAGGCCACGCCACCGGTTCTCGAGATATTCAGAATTGCTGGATACTTTCCGGACAGGTTTCGTAGGTAGTCTCACTTGAACCTGGAACTCATTATACCTGTTGTGCACTCCTAATATTTGCGTATAAAATGCACGTATGTAAATACAAGTTTCTGCTTATACTGTGACTTTGTTTTGTTATGTTCTTCAGTTGATGTGTCGACACTTAAAGAGTACAGCTCAACTTCGGGCATTATAAATTTATTACTGGCCCTAATGAGGTTTTTAATGAGTGCCCCTAGCGTAGAGACACTGAGAACCCATAATTAGAGTACATGATATACAGCATTAAACACTCTGTACACGCAGTTTGTAAGACTAGGCATAAGATACCAAATTTGGTACGCTGAGTCTGTTAGCATGTCAGTACTTCCAATAAATGTCCACTTACTTATCACAACTACAGTCAAGCGGAAACTGAACACTTGTAATGGGATGCAGACAGCGTTATATTTGTGCGCGGTTTAGGATGACACCACCTTCCGTCTTCCCTCATCCAAGCACATCATCTGACGTAAACCTAACGGTATATTCTTGTCCTTTAATTAAATCCTTTCAGACACGAGTGTATCAAATGTACAGTTCTGTTACTATACACATGCCATTTTTGCCTCCATAAATTCAATTAAATCTGTTTGTGCCTGGCACATAAGCAGTTAAGTAAACAAGATTACAATAAACATGCAAGCTACTGTTTATTAATATTGTAGGCATACGTACCGTACCATGCATGCCCTCTTGTTAACAGGTAGGCCTATACTGCTGCGGCCACGCTAACCGCATGCTAGTATACGAGAAGTGAATGGGAACTAACTTGCGTACAGGAGTTGGAATACTGGCATTTTGCAAGTCAATTTATAACTAGTTTCAGTGTATTATTTGGGTAATCTTGTCAAGGAGGGTGGAATGGAGGGGGGATTTATCACGCGTGGGGAAGGTTAAAAATAATAACTTCTAAAAGTTTAGCTGGAGAAACAGAAAGAAAGAGAGAAAAAAGACTGTTGGAATACTTGGGCGTGTGTGTGTGTGTGTGTGTATTGAGTGGCGCAGCAGTTCCTAGTGGGCCAGGGCCTCCATTATCGAAGCTTCACAATCACACTCAGACACACCACACTCGATAGGACCCGTCTGGACGAGTGATCAGCAATGCTCACAAGAGACAGACGTCCTTGCCCGTGGCGGGATCGGAACCCTCAATCCCAGCAAACGAGTTGCCGCAGGCCCACGCCTTTGACCGCGCAGCCACTTGGCTCACCTAGGTATATGTATAGTTCGGTCTATATTGAGAGGGGTCTTAAAGATATATGGCGAAAGTATATGGATTGGATTCATCGCGTTCAGGATAGGGTGAAGAGGCAGGCTGTTGTGCATTTTAGGTGTGCTGCTTAACACTGCTGTCAGTTACTGTGTTTGTATTGCGTCGATGATGGATGAATGACTATGGAACGTTGGTGGAATGATACCGACAGGGAAGACCTGCAGCACTGTAGTCGGCAAACGACCTGACCTAGTGCCGCTGTGTCCATTAAAAATCCCACACAGACTGGCTGAAATAGAACCCGGTCGTCCGCGGTGAGAAGCTAGCCACTAACCGCCTGTTGTGAACACGGTACGAAGCTGATGGATCCGCCAGAAATCGGGAGAGTTCCGACCAAGTGATCTGCTGTCAGTTGTAGGAAAGTACTCTGCTCCGTGCAGCTGGCTGCAGATCTTCGTAGCTCAATACTTTATTTTCATGTACGTAAATGCGGTCAAATCGAAAACAAAAGTTCGGCCACCGTGCTGGGTGGCAGGAGAATAAGACTGTCAAGCAGACTGTATTAGCTTCGTTTGAATGTGTGGTGTGCCTCGCAGCTACAGACGTTCACTTCTTCGATGCGATAACTGGGGGCGCCGTGTTTGTGACGCCGCTGGCTACCCTACCTCGTCCATTCGCTCGATGTGCCTAAAAGAGGAGCAGCGTTCCAGTTTGGGCCTCTGCCCTATCCATCCGTACAAACAGTCAGCCAGAAATAGACGCCACTGGTGCGGTTGGTTTCTTCTCATGACACAAAGAGCTCCACACTCTACTACGCATGCTAGGCACTGCTATACAGCCTCTATATTCGTCCAAGTTCTCTATTTCTGTGCCTTCTGAAATGTACAGGACCTCAGCTTCGCACATTCATTAAAAATGAAACAAAATTATTATTCACGCACTATTCACTACCTCACGTAAGAATTGGCCACTCATTAACCGACTAAGAACGAAATTATCAGTTTCTGTGAGAGCAACTGTGAAAGCTTGTATTCAGATGTACGTTTGATTTATTCTGAACACTTCTGTATGTGCAGATGTTTATTTCAAAGTACACTTGTTTTATAAATGCCCTGTTCGTATTTTTTTTTGGCGGTTTTTTATTTCACATTGGACATAATGTTTCAAAGGCAGTTGCTGCCCACTCCGAAAAATTTCGTTTTATATTGCATTAAACATCCACCATAGCCAAAAATAAATGAAACAGAAGTTGCAGATCTTAAGCCGATGTATATTTTATTTCCTTTGCCTATTTTTGCATTATTAATCCTTACTGAAGATGATACAGAGTTCTACTTTAGCGTCATGAAGTTAGGATTATGTCGATACCTGTCGTAGAACGACTTCGGAATCCACTAAGTCTTCTAATTAATGGGCAATTAGAGGTTATTTTATATGTGTGTGTGTAAAGGCGCCAAGAACATGATGCTTCAGCACTAGTGACTTCATGTTATTTCTGATTAAACGATTGTTGTGCTTACTGTCCTTTGTATTAGAACACGTTGGGACTCTCTGGCATTCACTTGAGAAGTCCCCTCAAAGAATCGTTTTTCTCATTTGGCAGCTTTCATACTATGTCTGTTTCGGTGGCCTTCCTGTTCGTACTTCTTAGTTGTGCGCGAGGTTCACAAATGGTCGTAGCGTTAAACCTTGTGCTTTTAAATGCATTCACCTGGTAGCTTAAAGTCATTAGAGAAACCTTATGTGTTTTAAAAAAACTGCAAAATCAAGAGCTTCGCAATTCGTACCCTTCATGTAGTGTTGTTATCGTAACAAAATGAAGGAGAATGAGATGGGCGGGACACTTGGCACAAATATCCAATGTATGTATAATGTATGCGCAATTTTGGCAGGGAATTTGAAGTGAAGGCACCACTTGCGACACCTAGGCGTTGATGAGAGGATAATATTAAAATGGAGTGTGAAAATATGTACTATATGGGTTCCATTAAAGGCGCGGAATTTGTTAACTAGCTCAGCGAGTTTTAACTTCCCAAGTAGGACCCTATCGCAAGGAGTCAGGGAAGAAGTGTGTTTGTTCTAATTCTTAGCTGAGTCCCATAACATTTAAGTTACCCGTTTCGTAACACCGCACTGTTACGGGGAAGTCGGTTAGACCTTGAACGTTTAGATCGCTTGTAATTATTCCCTTTATTTAAGAAATGGACAAAATTACAAGTTTTTTGTTTTTCGGGCTTTTCCCTTTAACATGAAAGTTTCCTTGACGAACTGAGTTCTGTTTCTCTCCAGGATTTTTGCCCTTGTCACTGCGTCCAGCTTGATACCAAGAGTTACTCATTCACCAGTGGAAGGGGTATGTTCGATAAGTAACGTAAAACGACCGTCGTGTGCACTTATCGCCTCCGCGCCACCCATACACCTTCATAGCATTGCGCTCAGACCCACGTGTAAGTTTGCTTTTACTCAGTGAGTATTAAGACTTCAGTCACGTGCTATTTCACGCCTTGTAATCTGCAACACGCACTAAAGTTCCTGAACCTCTTGCGTCCATCGTCATGGTGCAGAACTCTAGTCACCTAAATTGAAGACACAGGCACCGAGTTTCTCCACGTGATCTAATATAGTGTAGCGCAAAAATTCTATTTTCGTGCAGGATAATTAAGGTCATGGGTATCAGGGGTAGGTCTGCGACGGCTTGCTTGCTGGGATAGCGGGTTCGGATCCCGGTAGAGGGGTGGGCATGGCTGTGTTGCTCGTGTGAGTGTTGTTTGTTGTGGAGGTACTGACCTTTGCGATACGCCCATCTCTCTTAGAGAGGAGTCATACCGAGTGTGTGTGTGTGTGTGTGTGTGTGTTTGTGAGCCATGGAGTGTGATCAGATGCAACAATAACCTTCTACACCTACAGTGAGTCTACTAAAAGAGGTCAGACTAAGAATGAAAGGGAGATAATTGAGGCAAATTTACAAACATAGTCATAATATCAAATACGCATTTCTTTCGAAAGGGTCAAACTTTGGGGTTAAGTTGCGTTTTGCATGAAGCGTATTTAAACAGACAAACATGCAATAATAATATCTTGTGCTTACCGATTTTTACTTTTTTATAATATATATATATATATATATATATATAATACACTCGTATATATATGGCGCAACATAAGGTAAATAATTTGATGTGCCCGTTTATAGAGGGACATTTGGGATAATTATGTTTCAGGGTTTTCGAAGAATATGTGTTGAACCCTTGAAGTAACAGGGACGTAATTGTGCGCAAGATTAAAGAATTGAAAAAAAATCCCGGGCAAAATGAGTGATTAAGTCTATTTAGAGCAAAAAATAAACACACTTTTTTTGGGTAGTCGTGTCCGGCTGTCCGTTTGTTGCATAGGTTCAATGCCAAACCATGGATCAGGATTGTTAAAAATTCGAAATGATAGAATTTCACTAAATGTTGTTCGACATTTGCAGGTATCGGCTATATTGATCAGTACTAGAGCGTAGTTTATGTAAGATTACATGCAAACACTTTTCCGCGTGTACCATGAAGTTTTTCGCAGCTTTTTTTTTTATCGAAATTCGATGAGGAATCTTTCCAAAATATTGTAGATAATTCGGATTTTGAGGCTTATCGATTGTTAATATGACTTACTTTACATAAAGCCATAAATAGGCTTTTTGTTTTATTTCGCCACCCTTATACATGTTAGGCAATTTGTTGTAACCTTGCTTCACTGAATTTTGCGATGTGTTTACGATATTCAGCCACATTTTTTATAATAAAACGAAGTTTGTATAAGACATTTAACAAACTTGGCCACTTAAAAAGTTCACTTATATTGTTGAAAGTCTTTATTGCCCTTGTTATTTGATCTAAATAAACTTCAAAAAACGGAGCAATACTTTATGAAGTAAGCCTGTACACTTTTATTTATTATTTGTTCCGTACCTCCGTCATAGGATGGGGGTTATCTACTTGTTATCCTTTTGAAAATGCACTTCCCATTTGTGTGTATGTACAAAATGCATGTGTACAACATGAAGTACTCATAATTTACCATGGGGTGCAAGGCCAGTCGCCTGACATCAGAAAACCTTGAACCCCGGGTGACAAAAAAAGTTTTCTGACTGATCAACGAGAGCTCGACGCTCACTTTCAAGTAAATTCTTCAACCATGAAGGGACGTTCTGATATATGATGGAAGCAGGCCGACTTCTTAAGTCAGGTGTACACCGTGGTGAGTTGTCCACACAAGAATCTGCATACAGTTCATCACTTACAGACCAGGATGACGGGTGTGTACTGAGGTGCACTAGTGATCAGATCAGTAGACAGTTATAGTGATTCATAAATATAACATCTAATTCCTAAGACAGTTAAACGGACTCGCAAACAGAAATACAGTGGTAATAAAATACAAATGCAGATGTAACCAACAAAAAAAACTTTATCAAATTTGATGTTCCCTTGCCGTATCCCGAAGAAGTCTCACCTACAATGCTGAGCTGTACAGGGACACAAAACATATATAGGCAGTAAGCATGTACAATACATATCCCCGTATGCTACTTTCCAGTTACAAATAACCGCTATTTCCCATCACAGTGGTTCACTATACCTGCGATCACCCCTCCTCATATCAAAGTGGCCGAATGAATGATTCCACTCACATATGGCCCTCTTCACATGTATGCCCAGGCGGGGTTATACATTGCTTGCCCACACCTATTTAAAACGGGGCAGGGCCGTCGAAAGAAGGATGAAAAATGGACACGCGAAAAGTTTTTTTTTATCTTCGGCAATTTTGTTTGCGGAGACGTGAGAGAGGAGGTAGGGGTTTGGAAACTAGACGTTGACATATTGGAGATGTGCAGAGAATTTGAGGTGGGGGGAGGGGGGCCGAGGGGTTTGAAAGGGAGCTGTTCTCTCATGATGGAAATATTGGTATGTTACCATAGCTGTGTAGGAACATCGTCTCTTATCTTGGACGATTCATATTGATCCACTGACTTTCGTGGAAAACCAAACCAGATGTGAATATAAATTTTAATAATGGTCTGCATTAACGTGTCTATTATGGGACGAGAAGAGAAAGGCAAAGGTTTCTGTTATCACATGTGAACATCTCTAAATTGCCTGATACTGTGGTGATGGTGCTATCCGTGCTTTAAAATTGCCTTCTAAATACTTCGGAATATCGTGCCGTTCTCGTGGCTCGGTCAACTCGAACGGTCACCAGACAAATGAAGTGCTCACTGGGAACGTCTTTGCCCTTCACATATCCACCCACGTTTGTATTCGCCATCGGGACAGTATTGCAAGTCACGTGGCGTGAGAATACGCTGGCAGCGAGATTGCACATGAATACCAAAAAGGTGTATCCGGCATTTCCTTCACAGATTTGTTTCTAGATCTGTATTGGTCTTAGAGTTAAGGGTGGAGTTTGTTAGTTGCATTACTTCTGAGTTATGTGTGTAATGCAGTATGCTACAAATCACTAAATCATGTATACTTTATTATAATAATCTGACTTGCGGCCGACAAACGAACGACATTAACAAATCGAAATTGTATACACGAAGAGGTTAAGAGCAGATTAAATCTGGGCAATGTTCGCTACCATTCGGTTGAGTCGTTCTTCTTCCCGTTTGGTATCTAAGAACAAATATTCAACTAAGCTACACAGAACTGTAAGTTTCCTGTTGAAGTGGGTATGCAATTTGGTCTTGCCTACTAAGGGCAGGACATGGGCTGAAGTGTGTTTGAGAATACGTTGCTGAGGAAGACGTTTGGGTCTGAGAGGGCTGATGAGAAGGGGTGCCGGAGACATTTGCATAAGTAGGGGCTGCATGACTTGTAATCCTCTCCAGATACAGTCAAACCCGGTTATAACAACATCGGTTTAAGCGACACGTCTTCTGTATCGTCAGACATTCTGTGGCACCAATTAATTTCTCACTGTTAACCATAACATTATACTAATCGCTTATAACGACACGGGGGCGGGCGTTGGCGTAGTGGTTAAGGCACTACGCTACAAACCGGCAGGTCGCGGGTTTGATTCCCGATGGTGTCATTGGAATTTTTCAGTGACATAATCCTTCCGGTCG
>JGI20166J26741_11721028_pt1 | contig 10709 bp, 6 predicted proteins | sample TergutCu122P5_FD_26741 | JGI IMG/M metagenome (IMG submission 26741) | reverse complement strand
GTGTTTTGACTGCCAATTGTACACTATTGGTCCCCATCTTATCAACAGAAACACCCTACTCACTGACCAAGCTCTATCATATCCATGGTAACTAAGTAACCGTGGAAATGAAATGTGAATCAGTAACTAAAAATAAAAGTTATTTATAAAGCCAGTATGCTGCTTTCTTTTGTGGAACAACACATTTCTACTTTGTATTAAGCTTACTTTACTTTTCTGTTTGTAAACTTTTCCACTTTCTCTTTTGTCACAGTTCGTTGCGCTGTGGATTCATGCACACAGTAACTGTGATAATTAATTAGTAAATTGATATATTAATTACGCACTACCAGCACACTAGGCCGAGATAACATAAACGGTAAATAGAGAGGAGAACCAAGGCATTGCTTTTCGATTCCCGTCGAGAATTCTCTTCAGCCCTGCTACCAGAGTGGCTCTGGGACCTATGCAATATCAACTTCGGTGGGGAAAAAGGATCGTTTTCAGGGGTGAAGAAGCCGGAGCGTTAAATTGATCAATCCTCTAAGCTTAAGAATGAGTGGAACCCTACTTAACACCCTCCATGATGTTAAGCCTACAGAGTGAAATTTACTCTTCATTAAAGTATATAATATTAAACATAGTCGTACATGTACCATTCACATAAGACTATGAGATACACGTAATTAAGTTCACGCTTTCAGTTGAAGATATTATTGTGAGGTTTGCCATTATTAAATTCAGAAACATAGTTTCAATAAAATGGATAACAAATTTAAATACTAGTGATTTTTTATTTCAAAAGTTTCCATATAATATTTACATAAATTCGGTTTACAGAACAATATCATTTTGACAAATTGTCGTAACTTGAATGACACTGCTTGGCCGAGGCGCTATGCGTCGGTATTCCTTTCACCTTCACTCCTACACCCACCAAGCTCTTCTCTAATCCTTCTGTTTGTTTGGTGATGGGTGGAAATGTGGCAACGATGCATTCTAATGGGATTCCGGTCCGACCGGAACTCGGTCTCCGGAAACTGGGGTTGTGCTGCCGCGAGCTAGCAAGGGTGTAAAAGGGATGGGATGTTGGGGAGGACCCAGTGGATTGAGGGCGCCGGTTTAACGAAACATCGTCTAAAACGTGATGTTGTTTGTATTTAGTTGTGTAGATGTGACGATGAGGTCTGTGGGCTCCTGGTGCTTCAGGACTGACGCGTTGTGAGCAAGTATTTTCGAATCGGTGTCAATGCAAAAAGAAACTGGTGAGAAAGAATTGTGTTAAGTGTTTACCAATGGAAAGTAAATGAACTTTTTATAGGCCTAATGAACTGGGGAGAAATTGCCGACATGTAATCTGTTGCCACAGTATTGAATTCTGTGAACATTATTTTTGTTGTTGAATTTAATTTAGACCCTAATATAAATCACTGGACTTTCGCGTCTTCTAAGACGTGACGCCGAATAGGCAATAAATATTTCCCAATATTGCGAAGGACCCTGATGCCTGAATGTCCCTGAAAATAATGCAATACGTATCTTCGAAACGTCGATAAATCTTTACCAGGCGACAGACTGTAACATGCTAGAAACGTGAAACTTCAGTACAACGGCCCTGAGAACTTCTAATGTTGCATATAAATGACCTGTTACACTGAATCAAATTGTATACATTACATATCTCTTGTCACTGAAACTAATTTTCTAGAAATTACTTGCCCCAATAAATTCAATTTACAGAAAACTTTACGATTTATTTGAATTCTGTACAAATTAATTGTATCTTTGGACTGCACTTCATAAATATAAAGCCCACATTTGCCACTGAATTAAGTTCTGTAACAATTAAGCCTCATTTACTATTCCTTATTACACGGCAGCCTCATGCACTTCCATATCTATGTATCTTCTGTCAACACTTCAGCCTTAGCTCCCCCACCCCTTTTTTTTTGTATACTTAAGTTGGTTCGCCTTTCTAATTTTGGTCTTATTCTCATATAGGCCTATTTAATTCTCAATTTTTTGTTGAGTCTTATGTACATTTTCGTTCCTTCTTTAGGCTTGTGTAATTTTTATCCTGCCCCCAAAAAGTAACGCAAAAGAATTATTAATTTTCTGATTTAGACAGTTTATTTGCCAGCTTCCGTGGCTGGTTATGCTATATTGTCCCGGTCTCATATTAGGAAGGTGAACAGTCCGAATCGCGCCTGGACACAGGCTACCCAGATTGAGATGTTCTACGTGATTTTCCTAAGTTCTTCCATGAAAATTACAGAATAAGATTTGTATTAGGCCACAACCATTTGCGTTGAATTAATTTCCAATTTATCCTTCACCAATTTTATCTTCGATAGTATAGCCTATAATCTGAGACACTGGCTACATCGCTAAATAAAAAATTAAGTCACAACCGTCTCTGATTCTAATAACTGTTCTGAATTTTTTTATAGCTAAGCCATAAGCAAGGGCGATAAATCATGCCCCTGTGTCCGTCCACTTTCAGATGTAGAAACATCAAATGAATATGTGTCTACGCTAGGTAAGTACTTCATACAGTTTAATTCACCTAGCAATGTTCATGAGCATTATCAATTCAACCGAAATATTATACGTTATTTCCTTCCTAACTAAATAGTAAATATATTTTAAAAGTTATAAACAAGTTATTTCCAGTGAGTAACTGATCCATTAACTACAATTAAATTTTTATAATATTTATCGAATGTAAAGCGCTTGATAAATAATTGATCTATTACGACGTAATTTATATTGACGTGTATCAGTAACTTTGACATTCACGATGGGTGTTAACCGTGACAGAATAATATTGCATACAATGTTTTCACAAAGCGGACAAATCTGTTGTTTGGTTGTTTAATTTATTATCTCAGTGACCATAAAATTTGTAACTAAATGCGTTGTAAAATATAAAGGCTACGTTATAAACAGAACAATGTACAGGCCTACTGTGTACACAACGAAGCTTAATGAAATAATTGTGAATTCAAATGAACGAATGCAAAGCGCAATTGGGAATATGCCTACGGCACGCAGACAGACAAACGAGAGGTTGGTCGTAGTGGAACTGTGTTAAGATCAAGCAACGTTACGATAACGGAGAGATAAGTTGCAAATATAATTAAGAGAAAAATTCTAGGAAAGAAGAAAGACAAATAAATGCATCGTTATCAGTCACAGTATGTACGTATGATTCGAATGGACGAGTCATTTGTAGAAGAATCGAGTCTTGTGGAATGTCAAACCATGTCGGCTCGTAAATTTTTACTGTCTTTTCGGAGGAGCTTATTGCCTGCAGCTTCAAGCTAACGACCACGTCACCCTGAAGAAGGAGATAAGACAATTCTCCGAAAAGTTGGTAACTATTTACCAGTCGGCGTGGTATTAAGCTCCAGAACACCTGAGTCTGTATTACCATCCCCTTCAGAAACTCGTATCTCGCAGCCCTTTTACAGAAGCTTCCACAGATATTAGTTCCTCCACATATGTACGAGATAGATATTAAAGAATTCTAGTAGGCTATGTTTCATGAGGTTAATGAAATAAGCAGTACGATATCCCACAGAAATAACAGGATGTAACAAGACGTATATTTGAGCTGAGACCTGCAGAAAGTTGGAATTTGCAGGCTCTCGGCCTCTCCCCCCCCCCCCCCCCAAAAAAAAATACAGTCTAACTGTAAAAGTTAAGAAACGTTGCTGTACTGTACGTTGTAGATAGTCACTTCCTATTCAGTCGGCACTAAGGATAAATCAGATGAAGCTCGAAGTTGATCACTACCATCTTGTGTCAAAGTTAAGAATGCGTGGAACTATACCCCCACCACCCGCATTTTTACGCAGAGTAAAGGGAAGTCTCATGAAGAAATAACGCCTGTGTGCTTGTCTGTGACTAGTGTCAATGAATGAATGAATGTCTGGACAGATTTATGAATTTCGAAATGGGAGAACTTCACTATCATTAGTGAAGCGCTTCCTGTTCGTAATCTTGGGTTTTCTGAAACAAGCCTTTTGCAAGGTAGTTTTGTGGCCTGGAGGCGCACTACTATGCCGACCACAACTTTCGCCACCGTTCGGGTGCATTTTTAAGCCTTCTATTCAAACTAAAATAAGGGCACCTTATGCGGAGTCCAGGTCCATCTGTCCGTCTGTTACATAGAATCAGCGCTTAAACTTTTGTCTGATTTCTATGAAATTTGGTACAGGATTGTTTAAGAAAAGCTGTCTGGCAAGCGTGAGTTTCATGGAGTGCAGTGAAAGCCATATTTTACTTCAGGTCATATATAAAATTTTGGTCCTATTTTCTACCTTTTCAAATAGATCTGGAAAACAGAAGCAAGTCGGTAAGGGAAGCCTTCACAAAATTGTAGGTTTCGTGAGACCTGGCACAAATACATACATTACTTAGAGGTGCAAATGAATTTATTTTGGTACTGTCTGCACTTATTACCAGATCCTGGTGAAATTCGGTGGTATAAGAAATATGCATGTATTGCAGTGGAGCTTTTTAAGTTCTGTGAAAAGGGACAGCCCTACTTTTCTTATGGATGTAAATAAAATTGTGTTTATATTTTTTGTAGTATATATAAAGATCAGAATACACGGTGTCAAGTGAGAGGAGAGCAGTGAGTATTGAACTGAAAGAATGTGGGAAGAGATGGACTTTGTCTGATTTACGTCTATACCAAAATTTGCTTGGAGAGTCTAAGGGAAACCACGAAAGACTTCAGTTAGAATAGCTAGTTTTCCGGCCGAGACTCGAACTCGAAACCTCAGAAGTGTTACCGCTAGAGCTAGTTGCCTCGTGGTGTAGTATTTAAAAATCCATACAAATATTACAGTGACAAATCTGGCACCGTGGTTTGATGCTCGCAGTAAAAAAATTGTAGCAACAAATTTAAGGCCAGTTGTGTTGTTGGCACCAGTTGCGCTGATGTTGTCATGACACGCAGCGCACTGTAGGCCTACTGTCAGCGTACACACAGAGGCAACGATAACCCATGTCAAAAAGAAACAAGAGGAACTGGGCCTAAGATACAAAAAAATGTATTGGCTGATAGGAACTCCTCACTGTCCCTTCATAACAAATTACTCCTATACAAACAAATACTAAAACCCATTTTTTTTAAGGTTTGCCATCCCCGTTGTTCAGTACACTAAAGGCAGGTAGGGTGGTACCGTCAATAACACAACTAGAATTATCTAATAGATGGATTTTTTAGAAATTAAGAAACAACATGTTTCGGCCTATCACTGGTCATTATCAGGTTTCATCTTAAAAGTTTTGCTGTAAGAGTGTTATACAATTATTTAAAATCTCAACACAAATGCGCGTTTGCAATAATTGTATAACACTCTTACAGCAAAACGTTTAAGATGAAACCTGATGATGGCCAGTGATAGGCCGAAACATGTTGTTTCTTAATTTCCAATAAATCCATCTATTAGATAATTCTAGTTGTGTTATTGCCGGTATCACCCTACCTACCACTACTAAAACCCGTTTGGACATACGGTATCAAACTCTGGGGTTGCACCAAACAAAGTAATGTAGACATTATACAACGATTCCAGAACAAAGTACTCAGGAGCATTGTCAATGCACCCTGGTGCATTAGAAACAATGACCTCCACAGAGACCTGGAAGTGGACGTTGTGTCTAGCGAAATACAGAGATTTGCACAAAAGCACGAAGAAAGACTCCACCATCATGAGAAAGTTGAGGCCATACAGCTCCTGGACAACATGGGCATAGTGCGCAGACTCCAGAGGAAAAAACCTTTTGAGCTAGTTTAAGTGATAGTGTAAAAGCAGAGACAGTGCTAGAGTAAGTGTTAGTGTAAAAGCAGAAACAGTGCTAGAGCAAGTGTTAGTGCAAGAACAGAGACAGTGCTAGTGTAAGTTCACAAAAAAAAACGTGTACACATTATTGTAGCAGAAACAGAGAGACGCTAATGTGTGAACTCTTAGGTTTAATGCAAGATCAATAATTTAGGATAGAATAAGATTGCTTATTATTCCCTGTGACTAGATTGTAATGCCATAAAGCACTGAAAAGTCTTTATTTAAAAAAAAACAGAGGCAACGATAACGGCTTTTATGTCTGTGGTCAAAATGTAGCTGCAGGCCTCTTCCTGGCTGTTTACCGGGAGGGGAAGACTTAGGAGTTTACCGCATGCGAGCTGAAGAGATTCTTCACTGGTATTTCCTTCTTCCCTTACTTTACTTATTTTTCCAGTTATTTCGGTTTAAATTTCCTATTTATTTTCTCATCCTTTAACTGCGTCTTTACTTCATTTACTTTAATATTCTATGTTTAATTTTCGTACACACTTTCAGGAACGAGCTTTTCTTGTAACTAGCTTCTAATTTCAATTATCATATAATTCACACACAACTTTCTTGTATTTCTATGAAACATAAATTTAAATGGATTTCTGTAAAGCAGATCAAATGACAATGTAACCATTTTTTTTTATTTCGTTCTGTCCTGATTATTCGAATCTATACGTTTATTAATCATGACAAAATGCAGTAGAGTAAGCGAAATCGTTTAGTCGCTAGACTCATGTCTGTAGGCAGTTAAAGTTCCTGGGTTATCTACAGCTCTTTGATTCCAGGTAAAGGATAAGTTATCTGTGCGCCTAACAACGCGTCAAAATGCATTCTGGAAATTTAACCTGGACACTAGACGCTGGTACGTTTCAGTTTCACGTTCAAAGGTTTCATCCCGGAAAATGAGAGCCATATGGTATCTTTGGCTTGGAAGTTATGTGGCTCGATACATAACACTAACATCATGGAAAGAAGTCCTGCTCGAGCAGATAACAGTGCCTCATTTAGTCACACAATTCCATCATTTTATGAAACCCGTATTTTCATTGCCCTACTTACAACAGTTAGATACCAGGCTGTACCCTGAGCTAGATAAATCCAGTTCACACCCTGCCGTCATATGCACTTAAGATTCATTCTAACATCAATCTCTCTTCTACACCTATATCTTCCAATGGTTTCCTTCCTTCGCTTTTTCCCACCAAAATCTCCGTACACATTTCTGTTTTTTCCCAATCGTGCTACATGCCACCCCCATCTCACGTTCCGTCGCGGTTTTTACAAAAGAAGAAACTTTTCACTATGCGGCACAGCAATGTAGGAAATGTTTGCCCACGCCGGAAATTGAACACTAGTCCAGACCAGTCCATAACTAGTAATTGAGTGAGATGTCCCTACTCTTACCCTGGACTTAGTGATGAACAAAAATTATCTTCCCCTACCATGAGTCGAACTAGTATTTACAACGTTAAAGTAAATCAGTGAATCAACCGGACAATTCCCCCATTAAATGCGCATGGGCTGTTGGTAATTCCATGTGCTTTTCCGTCCTTTTATTCTGATCACGTTAATTGGGGTGTTTAGTGCATTTGAGGGTTGACTGTACGCAATAAAGCCATGTCACAGTTCGCCGCTTCCATTACTGAATAAATTAACCCCCAACAAGAGCAGCAGTTCGGACTCTCTCGTTTGCTACTGTTTGCTTGCTTGTTTAGTCACGTGATACTGACCGACCGGGATTGGATTGGGTGCAGCAGTTTTGGTGGTGTGGATTGACCAGCCGTGACCAATCAATAAATACATTGCTGCCTGCTTTCGCCCAGCACCCACCATGACACTGACAGTTGAGTGCAGTATCAAATATAGATGCTGGAAACACAATGTGGTTTGCACAGATAAACTAAAAAGAAGAAAAAATTAGGCCCATTTGACGGTACGCTCAGATTCCAGACACTGTGGAATGGGTTTCAAAATGATAGAAACGTCGCTTTGTCTACAAAATATCAGTCGTGTAATCGAGAATCAGAGCAGGAAGATAATTCGATTCAGAATAGTTGACATACCTGTTACCAGAGGGTGTGTCTGACTCATAGTGTTGGAATTCGGGTCACAGAGATTCTAATGCGAATTTGTGGTTTATTTTACCATGGTGTCAGTAAATCAGATTATGCAACTTCAAGAGATAGGATGACTGATGAATTTGTTAGGATTCGAAAGGAAGCATTTTTGACCAATTCGAGATACACGCGCATTTGTCTGGAAGGAATAAAACCAAATGCGAAACATCTCAGTCAGAGTAGCTGATGACCCGGTCGAAATGCGAACGAGGCATCCATCAAATACGAGTTTATCCAGTTCAGTCTAATACTATGAAAAAATGGACTTCATCCAGCAGAAATGTTATTGTTGTTTTGAAAATTATGTTCATTGCTATGTTGAGGTGGATCCAATTAGATCTCCATGACAACTTCGATGTCAGTTGCTTTTTATTCAGAAAATTATTTCGCGTTTTTCTAGCCGTATATATGTACGGTAAGAGCCAGGGCGTCGTTGTTGCTATAATAACTAGGCTACGGAATGGGCAGTCGAAGAACTTTTCGGTTTTCCGCAGACCGGTTCTGGGACCCGCTCAGCCTTCTCTTCAAAGCGCAGCAGAGCCTATTTCCTTGGGGATAAAAAGGTAGTGATGTGAAGCTGACCGCTCACTTCCATCTGTTGTCGAGGTTGAGAAAGTGTGGAGCATTCCTCATCTCCCTCCTTAAGCCTTAGTAGCATGCTCAGGGACAACTTTTCCATTCCTCTTTCTAACACTGTAATCTCCTGTTCACATTCTTATTCAGTAGTTTAACCGACGGTCATGATCAGGTGACTGGATTCCAGCTTCTCATTCGGAAGCTGCCGGTCTGGCTGTCCCTCTATTCACACGATGTCACGGCTTTTGTTTAGGGTGGTACGAGGTGCCCTTTGATGCGCAGAACACCTTTATCGTGGGGACTATTTACAGCCTTTAGTAAATCCTACCTCAAGCTACGATTCTTGTTAAAGTAATTATACAATAACTTAAGTAGGTTAATTTATTCGCTAAAGTCACTTAGTGGTTTTCAGCTGCACTTACTGGGTAATTAATTATACGTAGTACACAACTGCTTAGTCGCAAATGAACTTTACTCTCTACATCACTGGAAAGTTGAACAGATATTACAGAATTGCCGTCGAGATACGAAAAAAGTGAAGGCCGAACAAAGGATGTGAAGAAAGAGTAAGGAATTTTGCCTTGAAAAAATCGTTTAAGACTTACGTTGGAATTGCTCGTAAAGAATGTTAGTGAGTGGAAAGGATAATTGAAAATTGACGGAAGTGTAGCTGGAACTGGCAGAAGAATTACCGAAAACTGGCCTCATTTCTTTATTGTATCCTTATTTAAGACTGCTGCTCTCGACATGATGCAGCATTCTTCTGTCTCAGAAGTAGTTGTATGTTTATTCTCCTAAACACACAGTGCCGTTTCTTGCCTTGAATTTTTGAGCCTGTGCTGAGTCGGCAAGGAAAACATGTTAATTCAACAACGAAGTGCCAGGCGTCTTAGATCAGTGATAGTTATACCAGACGCTTTGTTCTAATTGTAAAATACGATTAACTAAGACCTGACACTCATAAGAACGTGCGGTTCCATCAATGTACCACAGGTCCATTGGTGGAATTACGTGTTGTTACTTCGATAAAGCCGTCGCCGTTTCGTGGTTGTCGATGATTCGAAGCTCATTGTAAATTAAGAAAGACGAAAGCCGCTGTAGTAAATTACGTGGCACAGGACACACTCATTATGAAAAAAGAGGGTTGCTTAATCTCTGTTTTAATAAACGAAAGTTAAGCGATAAATGAATAATAGAAGCAGAAATTCCAAATATTTCTCATCCACTTTTCTGAATAATATATTCACATAACACACCGAATCAACCAAAGAAGGTAGCACGTTACTGGCTACCGATACTACAACCCTAAGGCACACATACTGTCAACACTATATGAAATATCACGAAAGTCCCTCTGTTTCTCCGATTGAAGGGTGACAACTTTACTATATATTTCTTGCTAGCAGTGTCTTTGAATAAAGTATAAGGGAGTAGGATGTAAATAACACAAATAATTTATTCCATTAAGCATGTAAGGATTACACCGAAAAATTGGTACCTGTCAAACAAAACTACAAGATGTAACGCAGATGATTGTTGCCTTTACTCTGGATTTGTCCATCTCTGCTAATTTCTAAGTTATATCTGCTGACAGATTTTTTTTTCTCGAGAAGGGGGCTGTAAAGTGATATACAATCCCCCTTTTAATTTTTTTAAGAATGATTTACTAATCTCCTAGAACTAAATTTCACACTTAATTGCATTAGATTTAAAGATAATAATATACAGTTCCTTCTTTTGCATTTGTGATATTTTCAAAAACATGAAGGGTACAAATGTCTGGCTTGCCGTCATTTCTGCCGGCGTTCTTGCCCTCGTTACAGCTCTTGAATGTACGGATACATCTGTGCCTTAGGATAGGATATTGGTAAAGGAAGCAATGGAGCATTTCAATTAGCAGTACATTCTGATTCCCACGTCTGCTCCACTTATCCACTTTCTTTCCTCGTCCTTTTTAGGGTGTTCCTAGAAATATCACAGATTACTCGTAGTTCTTCATTTGGTACAAGATAATGGTAAGTGCCATAGTATTGTTTAAGTGTACCTGTAAACCAATAATACTGTTTTAAATTAAGTAAAAAATGACAAGATTGTCATTACTATCACTACAGGGGCTTGGGGCAAAATTGTGTATAACTCCCAAAATAATATTGAACGCAAGCCGGTATATATATATATATATATG
>JGI20166J26741_11720917_pt1 | contig 10710 bp, 10 predicted proteins | sample TergutCu122P5_FD_26741 | JGI IMG/M metagenome (IMG submission 26741) | reverse complement strand
TTTCAGAGGATACACCGTCAAAACCAAAACGCCCACGGCCAAAATGGCAAGCTGCCATGAGTTGAAAATCAAAACGAACACCAAAGCCATAGACGAGAAAAATTTGGAAAGAAATAATTTCATATTGTCTATAAGCCCGGAGGACGCCAGTTCCGCGTCGTTGGAATAACGGAATAAAATCGATCCGGAATTGTTTCTGTCAAAATAAGCGCTGTCCATGGAAAGCAGTTTGTCATAGAGTTTGCGCTTAATGCCGATGGTGATTTTCCCTCCCACCCACGCGTTGACGTAAAACGAAGCGTAATTTAAAATACCCTGCACCACCGTAAACCCGATAATCATGAAAGGCAGCGCCATGGAAAACCGCGGCTGCCGCTGCACCATTACGTTGTCCATCAAAGGTTTTAAAAACATGGCTATGACAGCGTCCAGCGAGCCGACGGGAACCGTCAGCAAAACGCCTATCAGCGCGCGGAACCAGTAAGGCCTGATAAACGGCCACATGCGCCGGTAGTTTTTTATTAAAAGATTGGCCGAGAAATAATTTTGTATTTTTGTCATATTAGTTTAAACAGCGGAAGAAATACGCGCCGTTCCCCGCCCCGTCCAAAGCGCGGCCCCCGGCGTTTATAATCTTTTTTATGTTGCCGAGCATTTTTGTATTTCGTCTAAAATCATGCCGCACGTTTTTTCCCAGGAAAACTCTTTGGCGCGTTCAAGGCCTTTTTTGATATATTCTTTTCTCAGATTTCCGTCAAAATAAAATTTTTCAAGAGCCTCGACCAGTTCCCCGTCCTTATCCGGATTTACCAGCAGCGCCGCTTCCCCGGCGACCTCCGGCAGCGACGAAGTGTTTGAACATATTACCGGCGCGCCGCAATGCATCGCCTCAAGCACCGGCATGCCGAAACCTTCGTAAAGAGACGGGTAGACAAACATTTCCGCGCCGCTGTAAATAGCGTTCATGTCGCCGTCGTCTATATATCCGGCCTGTATGATTTTATCTTTATATTTTTCCAAACCGCACATGGCGCGGCCGAATGTTTCCGCAAAAGAATCCCACGGCGCGCCGCCCAGCACAAACACCATGTCCTCAATATTATTTTTCCTGATGAAAGCGATAAAATTACGCACGGCGAATATAAGATTTTTTCTGGGTTCCAGCGTGCACACGCTGAGCAGGTATTTTTTATCTTCCGGTATATTATATTTCCCGCGCGCGGCGCTTATGGCGCCGGCGTCCGTTATATGCCTGTACTTCTGGTTCGCGCCCAGCGGAGTTACCGTTATATTCTTAGGATTTACGGCGGGAACGTATTTTATAAAATCATTCTTTGCGCTTTCCGAGATGGCAAAATAACGGTCCGTCCCGTTCATCGAACTTATCAGCCGCAGATACCAGGAGGCGTTATCAAAGTATTCGGGGAACAACAACGGAATCGTATCATATAAAACCGTAAACTTCTTTATGGCGCGGCGGCCGCGTATTTCGGGCGGCGCGGCAAACACGGGGGATAAAAATACGTCGACGTTTTTAAGTTTTTTGGCCCATCTGCGGTCTTTGAGCGGCAGCAAAGAAACTAAACCCATTATTTGGGCCAGAAGGTGGTAATACGTTTTTCCTAATTTCTGCCCCTTGGCCCTGCAGTCATGTTTTTTCTGTATAAAACGGCCTTTTTGGGAAAAAAAATATCCTTCCTGGCCTTCATTTAGTATTTCCGGCGCGGGATAATTTTTAAACTCCGTTTCCAACAGCGTCCTGAGTGATTCCAGAGAACCGGGGTGGCAGTAAAGCTTAAGTTCAATGTCTTTGCTTGCCAACAGATATTTAAAAATATTATACGCGGTGAAAAAAATGCCGCTTCTCGCAGCGTTTTTGGCCAAGGCGTTGGACAGCAGCGTGGCGTCATAAAGTAAAATTTTCTTTTCTGTCATTACAATGTCCCTTATCCGGCGCGCTCCCTTATAATTTTACCGGCTCTTTAACGGCCCAGCTGTTCAATATCCACGACGAAGAATTGGCTTTATTTTCCCCTCCGACGCCGAACTCAATGGCCCACGCCGCACCGGTTGCAGGCCGCTATTTCCGGGATATTGTTTTTTGTGCGGTCCCCGCCGTTTGCAAAGATAAGTTTTACGCGCGGATATTTTTCCCTGGCCCGTTTTATGCCGTCGCAGGCGGTGTTGTCGGCGTCGTCAAAAGCAAGCACGTCCACGACTCCCTTTAAATTTTCGCATATCACTTTGCGCGTGTTAAAACACATGAAATGTTTGCCCTTTTTCCTCTTAAGCCATTCGTCGGAATTTAAAAGAAGCACCACGCCGTCGCTCTTTCCGGCCGCGGCTTTTATCAGACAAATATGACCTTCGTGAACCGGGTCAAAGCCTCCGCTTACGATATAATAAACTGTTTCCTCCGCATTACCCATTGCAGACTCCTTAAAATAAAATACTAACCCAAAAGTTACTAATCTTTTAGTTTATTTATATTATATATAATATTTTAATTAAATCTTAATAACTAATATTTATTATACGCAAAAAAGGCGCCCCGTTCGGGGCGCCTTTTCAAAAGCCTGTTTGCGCTGTTATTCCATTTCTATGGTGCTTGGCGGTTTGGAGGTTATGTCGTAGAGAACTTTGTTTATGCCGCGCACGCTGCTGACTATGCGGCTTGAGATTGTCTGCATTATGTCGTGCGGCAGGCGCGTCCAGTCCGCGGTCATGCCGTCTACGCTGTTGACTATGCGGACCACGGCGGTTTTCTCATAGGTGCGCTCGTCGCCCATTACGCCCACGGTGCGGATAGGCAGAAGAACGGCGAAGGCCTGCCAGCATTTTTTATCCCAGCCGGTTTTGTTAAGTTCATCGCGCACTATAAAATCCGCCGCGCGCAGAATTTCCAAGTCATGTTTGTTGACTTCGCCCAAAATTCTGACGGCGAGGCCCGGGCCCGGGAAAGGGTGGATGCTGATTATTTCGTCCGGCAGGCCGAGTTCGCGGCCCAACGCGCGCACTTCGTCTTTAAACAAAAAGCGCAGCGGCTCAATCAGTTTTAAATTCATTTTTTCCGGCAGGCCGCCGACGTTGTGGTGGCTCTTTATCGTCGCGGACGGACCTTTGACGGAGACGGATTCTATCACGTCCGGATATAAAGTGCCCTGCGCCAGAAACTGCGCGTTTTTAAATTTTTTGGCTTCGCGCTCAAATATTTCTATAAAAAGCCTGCCTATGGTTTTGCGTTTTTGCTCAGGGTTGGTAACGCCGGCCAAAGCCTTTAAAAATATTTTCTCGGCGTCGACGATTTTTAGTCTTATGCCGAGTTTTTTGGCAAAGCCGGCCGTTCTCTCGCGGTCGCCCAGCCGCAAAAGGCCGGTGTCGACAAAAATGCAAAACACGCGGGCCCCGGCGGCGCGCTTTAAAAGTGCGGCCAAAACGCTGCTGTCAACCCCGCCCGACAGGCCGCATATGATATTGCCCGACGGCGCGGCGGCTTTTATGGCGGCCACGCTTTCTTTCAAAATCGAGGCCGGAGTCCAGCGTTCTTTATAATTGCAAATATCACGCGCGAAATTTTTCAGTATCTGCGCGCCGAACTGGGTGTGCACAACCTCAGGGTGAAATTGAATGGCGTAGCGTTTGTTTTTAACGTCCTCCGCCGCGCTGAAAGGGGAAATTTTGGTGACCGCCGTGGTGGTAAAAGCGGCGGGAAGTTTTTTAACGCCGTCCCCGTGGCTCATCCACGCGGTAAATTTGCCCGGAACGCCCTTAAAAAGCGCGGAAGATTTTTGCACCCGCACTTCGCTGAAACCGTACTCCCGCGCGGAGCAAGGCATAACTTTGCCGCCGCCGTTTAACGCCATCAGCTGCATGCCGTAACATATGCCGAGAATCGGATTTTTAAATTCAAACAAACGCGGGTCCGGCTTTGGCGCGTTTTTGTCATAAACGCTGCTGGGCCCGCCGGAAAGAATCACGCCGGCCGGGTCCTTTGCAAAAATTTCCGAGGCGGGCGTATTATACGGAAGCACTTCGCAGTAAACCGCTTCCTCGCGCAGTTTTCTGGCGATAAGCTGCGTGTACTGGCTGCCGAAATCCAAAATAAGTATTCCTTTCATTTCATATATTTTAACATAAATAAAACGATTGCCCGTGCGTGAGGCAGTAAATGTTATAATAAAACCGTTATAAATATAACGGGGCCGTAAAATGAATACAAAAAAATTATCCGTTTTTTTATCCGTCTTATTCTTCGCCGCGGCGGTTTACGCGCAGGGGCAGGACTTGTTGCGCTCCGACAAGCAGCCTGACTTTGCGGATTACAGCCGCAGGTGGTGCCGGATTGACCTGTCGGCCCCGACGGGAAAAATGGATTTCCGTTCATGCGATTTATCAAAGCGGGATTTAAGCGGTCTGAACAGGCAGGCCGCCATGCGCTATCTTAATTTTGACGATAAGACCATATGGCCCGGCTCCGGCCAGATGCCGCGCTGGCTTGACCCCGCGGAAATAATGGCCGAAGGCAAAACGCCCGGCCTTAACATTGAAGATTTGCAGGCGCAGGGCATAACCGGCGCGGGCGTGGGCATTGCAATAATAGACCAGGCGCTGGCCCCGCACGCGGAGTTCCAGAACAGGCTGATGCTGTATAAAAATTTTGATAAATTTGACATGTCCGGCATGGGCAGCATGCACGGCGCCGCCGTCGCTTCCATAGCCGCCGGCGAAACGGTGGGCGTGGCGCCCGGCGCTTACCTTTATTATATAAGCGCGACGTTTATGGACGGCGGAAACGGCAAGTTTAACTCCGGACCCGTCGCGGACGCCATACAATATATCGTCAAAGTAAACCAGCTGCTGCCGCCGGGGCATAAAATCGCGGTCATTTCAATTTCGCGCGGGTTTGACAAATCTGACAATGAGCGGGAAAAATTTTTATCCGCGGTTGAAGCGGCAAAAAGGCAGGGCATAGCGGTTTTTACGACGGACGACGTTTTCACATTAAGCCGCAGCGGGTTTAGGGCGGACCCATACAAACTCTCTTCCTATACGCAGACGGCCCACTGGCTAAAGCCGCAAAACTACGGGATTTACGGCAGCGCGCTGTGCGTGCCGACGGACTTCCGCGTCACCGCCAGCCCCACGGGGCCTTATGATTACGCGGCTTACAGCGAAGGAGGTTTAAGCTGGGCCGTGCCTTATCTGGCAGGCCTTTACGCGCTTGCCGCGCAGGTTGACCCGGGACTGACAAAAGACCTTTTTATGTACGCCGCGCGCCAGACGGCCGACAAAATTTATTTAAGAAACGGCGTAAAAGTAAATTATTTTATAAACCCCGCAGCCTTAATGAAAGAACTGGGCCGCTACGCCCCGGGCCATGCCCAGCGTTAATTTCATTATCTGCTGCGGCCGCCGTCGTCTACGTCGCGGGTTTCAAAAGGGACTATTACTTCCGGCTCCATAACAGGATAGCCTTCGGGCACAAAAAGCGCGTCCGGCGGCGGCTGAACTATAACGGGCTCGTCGTCGACGGGCACGTCAACCACCGGCACTTTCACGGCGGGAGCCGGAACCATTTCTTTTTCTATGACGGTTCCGTCAGGTTCTTTTATCACTTCTTCCGTCACCGGCGGACTTACCACGCAGGCGCCTAAAACAAGCGCCGCGGCGGCTAAATAAATATACTTCATGTTACCCCCTTAACTGCTGATACCCCAAAACTTATATCGGATTCGGACTGTTTTTTATTTAATGCCGGGAATAAATGAGTAGCTATCCCCTGTCTTGCCTATCGCCGCTACTTTGCCCACGCCCGGTTTTACGATATGCATGCCTGCGATATAAAAACCTTTCTGCGCCGCGCGGCGCATATACTCTTTGCGGAGCGCGGTGCTTGCCGCGGGATTTGAATCATAACTCAGATATAAATCCGGATATCTGAACTGCGCGTAAAAATGCACCAAATCGCCCCATATCAAAAGTTTCTGCCCGCCGCTCTCAATCATGTAACCCGTGTGACCGGGCGTGTGGCCGAACAGCGGCACGCTTGTCACCCCTTCGGTGATTTGGGCGTTCTGCGGGAACCTTGTAATCTGCTCCTCATACGCTTTGAAAAAAGCGGCGCTCTGCGCGTTACCGTTTTTTTCCCAGTACACGGCCTCTTCCTCCGGTATCATGACGCGCGCGCGCGGAAAAACTTTGTCGCCGTTTTCGTCCAGCATGCCGCCTATATGGTCATAGTGCATGTGCGTGAGGCAGATAATGGTTATGTCTTTAGGCTCAAGGCCGGCCTCTTTGAGCCGCTCCACCACTTTTCCGCCGGCGGAAGCGGGCGTGCCTGTATCAAAAAGTATTTTTATTTTGCCTGTGTCCAGCAAAAAATAATTAAGCGCCTTGCCGTTCCAGCCATGCGTTTTTTTAAACGGAATTTTGCTTGCTATCAAATTTTCCGCAACGGTTCCCGAGTCATTATTAAGGGCGTAAAATTTAAAAGCGCCCAGGTTATACACGCTCACATTGCCTCCTTCCGCGGCGAAAGCGCATAACGCGCAAAAGGCCGCGCATGCGGCAAAAATTATTTTCCTCATATTTTTCCCCCTAAACATTATATAATATAGGTATGAAAAGATTTTCTTCAGTCAAAATGATGATGCGCTCCATGTCCATGCGCATGATGGATATGCATCATTTTGCCTGACGGAAAATTTTTAAAATTTTTAAAACCCCGTCGGCGAACATAAGACGGGGTTTTATTTTTTTAGGAGAGAACATGAAAACAGAAACTATCGCAGTCACGGCCGGCTACGAAATCGACGCCACCGGCGCCACAAACCCGCCGCTGTATCTTTCAAACGCCTATCAGTTCCAAAGCGCGGCGCACGCAAAAAATCTGTTTGATTTAAAAGAGGACGGATATATTTATACCCGTCTCAACAATCCGACAAACGCCGTTCTGGAAGAACGCCTGAACGCGCTTGAGGGCGGAGCGGGCTGCCTCGTCGCGTCCTGCGGCCACGCGGCGGAGTTTATGACCGTGTGCGCGCTGGCGGAAAGCGGGGACGAAATTATTTCCTCTTCGGCGCTTTACGGCGGTACGTTTAACATGTTCTCCCACACGCTTCGGCGGCTGGGCATAAAAGTTAAATTCGCCCGCGTCAACAAACCCGCGGAATTTGAAAAGCTTGTGACGGAAAAAACCAAGGCGGTTTTTGCAGAAAGCATAAGCAATCCCGGCTGCGAAATCCCGGATTTTGACGCTGTTTCAAAAATCTGCAAAAAACACAAAATCCCTTTTATCGTCGACAATACCTGCGCCACGCCGTATCTTTTCCAGCCGAAAAAACACGGGGCGGACATTATAATCCACTCCACGACAAAGTTCCTGTGCGGCAACGCCTCCGTCATGGGCGGCGCGGTAATTGACTGCGGCACGTTTGACTGGACAAGCGGCCGCTTCCCGCAGTTTTGTTCGCCGGACCCCAGTTACCACGGCATAATTTACGCCAAGGATTTCCCCAAGAACGCCTTCATAATAAAACTGCGCACGCAGACGCTGCGCGACATCGGCGCGTGCCAGAGCCCGTTCAATTCATACCTCACTTTGCAGGGCGTGCAGACGCTGCACGTGCGCATGGACAGGCATATTGAGAATACGCTGAAACTTGTCGCCTGGCTTGAAAAAAACCCTAAAATCGCGTGGGTTAAATACCCGGCGGTCAAAGGAAACGAGTATCAACACCTGGCGGAAAAATATTTTAAAGGCAGAAGCGGTTCTCTTTTAAGTTTCGGTTTAAAAGGAGGTTTTGGCGCCGGCAAAAAATTAATCGAGAACGCAAAACTGTGCCTGCACGCCACAAATATCGGCGACGTCAGGACCATACTCACCCACCCGGCCAGCACAACGCACAGCCAGCTTTCCGCCGAAGAAAAAATTTCGTCGGGAATTACGGACGACCTGATAAGGGTTTCCGTGGGCATAGAAAATATAGACGACATTATAGAAGACATTGAAAACGCGTTAAAATGAAAATAGCCATACTTAATCTGATGCCCGATAAACAGGGGACCGAGCGCCATCTTCGCAGTTTGCTGACGGCGGCCGGCGCCGCGCCGCGCATAACTTGGCTCACCACCGCGACTTACAAAAGCAGGCACGCGGATGAAAAATATTTGAAAAAAAAATACAAGACTTTCGGACAAATAAAAGACAAGCGGTTTGACCTTTTCATGATAACCGGCGCGCCGGTTGAGAAAATGGCGTTTGAAGAAGTAAAGTACTGGAAGGAGCTTACGGAAATTTTGGATTTTGCCAGAAAAAACGCTCTATTTAACATTTATATATGCTGGGCCGCGCAGGCCGCGCTTTACCATTTTTACGGCGTAAAGAAAAAGTTATTGCCGCAAAAATGCTTCGGCGTTTTTGAACAGGAAATAAAAAATAAAAAAAGTATTTTTTATAAAAATTTCCCGAAATATTTTAAAATGCCGCACTCCCGGCACACGACGCTCTGCAAAATCCCCGGGCGGGATTTGACCGTTGAGGCCGCGTTCGGCAAAGAAATAAGCGTGATTTCAACGCCGCGAAACAATACTATTTTCATAACCGGCCACCCGGAATATTCCGCGGACACTCTGCACAAAGAGTACGCGAGGGACCTGGCCGCCCGCAAACCCATAAAACCGCCCGAAAATTATTATCCGCAAAACAATCCTGGAAACCCGCCGCAAAACGTCTGGCGCGGCGCGGCGGTTATGTTTTACAAAAATATCATAAAGCGCGTAAAGGAGCTGCAAAATGAAACCTTTTAACGTCGTAATCATAGGCTGCGGCAACGTGGGCGGAGGAACGGCGAAAATTATTTTTAACACGCCGGAAGAACTTAAACAAAAATCCGGCGGGCGGGAAATAAAAATAAAGCAAATAATCACGCCGCACCCGCGCGAAGCCGCGCAAAAATACGGCCTGCCGCAGCGCCTGTTTTGCTCAAATAAAACCGGGCTTAACAAAACGGAAATAAATAAATTCACCGCCGCCGCGCTGAAAGACCCGGGCGTGGATTTAGTGGTCGAAACCGTCGGCGGCGACACGAATTTTATCCACGCGCTGCACAAAAATATTTTAAAAAGCGGCAAACATCTTGTGACGGCTAACAAAGCGATTCTGGCAAAGCACGGATACGATATTTTTGATTTCGCGAAAAAAGAAAACAAGTCCGTCGGATACGAAGGCGCGGTATGCGGCGCGATACCGCTCATCAAAGTCGTGCAGGACAGTTTTACCGGGGATCTTATTGAAAAAATCACCGGCATAGTAAACGGCACCGGCAATTTTATTTTAAGCCGCATGGAACGCGGCGGCGCGTCTTTTGGAGACAGCCTGAAACTGGCGCAAAAACTGGGATACGCGGAACTCAACCCCGCCATGGACGTCAAAGGTTTTGACGCGGCCAACAAGCTCAAAATTTTAATCCAGCTGATTTACGGCGTGCCGGCGGACAAGCAAAATTTTCCCGTCAAAGGAATCACAAATATTTCAAAACAGGATTTTATGGTGGCGAAAAGTTTGAACAGCACCATAAAACATATCGCTCTGGCGATAAAAAAAGGAAATAAAATCTTTGCCTGCGCGCAGCCGGCCGTCATACCGGCGGCGGATTACCTTTACGGCGTTTCCGGCGCGACGAACGCGGTTAAACTTAGCGCAAAATATTCCGGCGAACATTTGTTCGTGGGCCAGGGCGCGGGCTCGTCGGAAACGGGCAGCGCCGTCGTCTCGGACATAGTGTTTATAGCAAAGCACGGGTATATAAAAGATTTCAAAAACACTGTCGCCCCGGCAGCGCACAAAATGGCGGATTATAACGATTATCCCGCCTCATATCTTCTTATAATAACAACGACGGACAGGCCCGGCGTGATAGGCGCCGTCGGAACCGCCCTGGGGGACGTCGGCGTAAATATAGAAAATATCGCCCAGAGCATAATCTCCGGGCCTGACTGGTATCTGCCCGTAGAGGTAAGCAAGTGTACGGCGAAAAAACTTAACCGCGCAGTCGCGCTCATCAAAAAACGCAAACCTAAACTTATAAAAGACTACAAATATATTCCGATATTAAAGTAAAATGGATTCATGCGGAAAATATTTTTGCTGCTGTGCGTAAGCGTCCTCCTGTCCGCCTGCGCGGCCACGCGCGCGCCGGACTGCAATTTGTACGTCATCTCTTTAATGAAAGAGAAAAATATTTATCTCCCGCAGAAAAACGCCAACGGGCTTAACCAATATCTGCAAAATTCCCCGCAGTGGACTACGCTGCCGCGCGCGGACGGCAAACTTGACCACGCCGCCGCCTACGAAGCGGCAAAAAAAGGCCGCGCCGTGCTGGCCGCGTATGACACGGGCTCCGGCCGCAGCGGGCATATCGCGGCGGTTTACGGCAAGAAGAAACCGGCCTGGAGCGCGGGTTTTGCCGCTCTTGTGCCTTACGTCAAAGGCAAGGTAAACGGCCGCAGCCCGCAAATTTCCCTTTTGTCCGCACAGTTTTCCCCGTCTAAAGAAAAAAAGATTAGTTATTATATCTATAACAAATAGTATAATCTTCTTATGAGCGCACCACAGTTTCCGAAAGATAATTCGGCAAGAAACAAAAAAATTTTAGCTGTCGTCGCGGCTGTCGCCATCGTCGGCGGCTATATGGCTTATAACCAGCACAA
>JGI20166J26741_11720695_pt1 | contig 10710 bp, 12 predicted proteins | sample TergutCu122P5_FD_26741 | JGI IMG/M metagenome (IMG submission 26741) | reverse complement strand
TCGCCTGTATGCGTAAATTGCTCGTCATCCTCAACGCCATGTTCAAATCAGGTCAGTCGTGGCAAAACAATGTCACCGCTTAACACGGTTGCTGTCCTCTTGTCTTCTGTCTTCTGAACAAGGGTCGGCGTGTTCTGGATTTAGAAATAGAGTAAGTTAAAAATGGAGTGAAGTCATGCAGTTGAAAGTAATGAAAAAACAGCACAACGCCCGCATGTGTTTTGTCTGCGGTCTGGAGAATGCTTTTGGTTTGCAAAGCCGTTTTTATGAGCTGGAGAATGACGAGTTGCTGGCGGTGTTCACGCCGAAGCAGGAGCATCAGGGCTATCCGGGACGGCTGCACGGCGGTTTGGCGGCGACCATTCTGGATGAAACCATAGGGCGGGCGATCATGATCCGCCATGCCGATGACATCTGGGGCGTGACCATTGATTTTTCGGCGCGCTATCGTAAACCGGCGCCCTTGGATGAGGAGATTCGCGTCATTGCCCGGATTACCAACGAGGGCAAACGCTTTTTCGAGGGCAGCGGCGAAATTGTTCTGGCCGACGGCAGTGTCGCCATCGAAGGGAAGGGGAAATATCTGAGAATGCCCATCGACAAGATTGCCGATTTCGACACTGAAAGCGACGAATGGCGGTGTTTGGCGGAAGAGAACGACCCGGCTGTGGTGACCTTGTCGGATTGGCGCAAAAGCTGATGGCGCGACGAAAAAAAACGAGGACGGCCAGAGCCGCCCCCGTTAGAGGACAATAAACGAATTATTTTTTGTTATTTCTTGCGGCGGATGCGGTAGGCGGCCAAACCAGACAAGCCGAGGCCAAAGAGCATCATGGTGGCCGGTTCGGGCACTGCGGGCCCTCCGCTCATACTGCCTTCGATGATATCGTTACCGCAACTCATCGTCCAGTGGAAGGCGAGGAGATCACTGTCAAGACCATAGTCTCCCAAATTAACGCCATTCAAAGAGAAAGTCAAAGTGCCATTGGGATCAAGCAGCCAATCGCCCACCTCCAGAGCCTTCTGGCCATTTGGATCATTTGGATCATAGGCAACGGCCTGATTTTCGCGGTAGTACTCGTTTCCTTGGGTGATCATCTGACCATTAGGGGCCATGTACAATAAATCCTCTGGTTTGATAATGGTACCGGAACTATCCACCGCATATAGGCTGATCTTGCCCTTCTGTACAGAGCCATCCGGGCTCACCGCCGTCCCAACGGGGTCAGATGAGCTAACCCCGTCAATGTGCAACACATAGTTCCAAACCGTGGACCCGGGAGCGGTTAAATTATCCATCGAATAGGTGGGGGGGCCACCATAGTTATCGGGATCGGGGCCAGAATAAGGAGTCCAGCCTTTAGTGCTTAAAAACAGATCGCCGACAAATCTGTCCGCCTCAGCCCACTTAAAATAGTTGCCTGTAAGGGTCACGGTCAAACTGGTAGCGGTGCGGTCCACCGTCATTTGGGCCACATCATAGTGTCCTATAGGGCCTACAACATCGCTATTTGAGGGGATAGGGTCGGTATTCCCATCCCATGTAACCATTCCCCCCCAGTAAGCGCCAGTCCCCGTAGCGGGATCGTTAATAACCGCCTGATCGGCAAAAACAATAGTGGGCGTTAAACAAGCCGCCGCCAAACAACAACCAACGAAACGAAATTTTAAAATATTCATCACGACTCCTAATAGTCAGGTTAATTCACTTGCCAGCAAAGGAGAGACTTTTAGCTGCACGCGTCCGTGTTAGGGTATATGTGGTCATTATGACACCCTCTCGCTTTCGCCGCCGTCTCGCCCACCTCCAGGCGCATCAGGAACGGCCGCTCCCATGTCTTTTTGGTTTTGGAACTGGCTGCTTCGCGTGTTGCTGTATCCATGGTTATCCCTCCCCCCTTTTTAATAATTGCAGTAGCTTGAGACATCATTTGATCACCCGATTAGCATACCCATTGGCGTTTTGCAAGGGGAAAATGCGGTAATTTACTTTTATTTTCTTCCCCTGCCGCAGGTCTTTTGTAAATATCGTTCTGCAAATTTTATTCCATGGCCAGTTCTCTGCTGTTTTTTTTTAGAATTCATTGACTTCCCTTTTTTGTTGACCGCTTCGGCATTTGCGATTTTTTCGAAAAGCCGAAAGGAACGCTGGTTCTTTCCAGATATGCGGACGAATGTGCGCGTATATGAAGAGAAAACGGACGATGGATAAAAACAGGATGCTTCACACCAGAAAATGACCGTTTTCTGTCTTTTCTGTCTTCAGTCCTCTGTCTTCAGTCCTCTGTCACCCAGCGCCCGCAGAATATTTTCCGCCACCTGTTCGGGGGTAAAACCGGCGCAATCGACCACGGCATCGGCATAACGCCGGTATAGAGGCTGGCGTTCGGTGTAAAGATCGGCCAGGGTCTGGCCTGGGCTTTTCGCCAGTCCCCGGGCGCTGAAATTATCGATGCGGCCCGCCAATTCGTCAAGACTCAGGCGCAGCCAAACGATGCGCCCCAGGGTGTTCAGATGCCGCATCGCCCGGTGGCTGTAAACGGCGCTGCCGCCGGTGGCGATGACATGGCGCTTTGCCGACAAAGCGAGGAGAAGCCGTTCTTCGCTGGCGCGCAGGGCGAGGTGGCCATCGCTATCGACAATCTCCTGCAAACTTCGCCCTTCCTGTTCTTCTAGCAATTTGTCGCAGTCGAGAAAGAGACGGCCCGCGCGCCGGGCGAGAATCGGCCCGACCGTGCTCTTGCCGGCGCCGGGCATGCCAATCAGGATGAGTGACCCAAGATGGGGCTGAAATGAATTTGCCATGCCGGGAAAATACGGCGATTGCCGTCTTCCGGCAAGGCTTGCCTTGCTATGCTCGGCAAAAAAGCTTAGCATATGTATAAGTTTTTGGTTTCTTTCAGGGTAAGGGGAGGGCTTTTCTTTTCTATGGGGGGAGAGCATCATGGGTGATTTTGGGTCATGGGTGATTTTGGGCAGCGGTTTGTGGACATGCTGGGGGCGACGGCGCTCCCTCAACAAATTTTAGAATACGATATCGCGGGCTTGGCCCGCAATCCGTGGTTCATGGCGCCTTTCTGCCTCATGATCCTATGGATGATTTACCGCAAGGCCTGGCGGAACATCGCCATCGTCGTTTTGCTCCTCGGGCTGTGGTGGTTTTCCGGCAGCGAATTTATGGACGGAACCATTGTCGATGGCAAGCCGGTGCTGTTCAAGCTGGCGCCGGTGGTTGGCGTTTTCGTCCTGGCGGTGGTTATCATGGCCTATTTGCTGTTCCTTTGAGGACGGATTATGGGTTTGCGATACAGAAACAGGGTCTTTTCCGTCATTGAGGAAAATAATTGTCCGCAATACGAAAGAGGGATGATTTTTTCCGTGGTTGATGGGGCGATGAAATTGCCCGTCGGCAGACTGGCCTGCCTGAATCTGGCGCGGGAGGTGACGGCCATCGTTGCCGCGGAGAATACCGCCACGACGATGAGCGCCGTCCGCAAAAAAAGCCGTTTCGATTGCGGCGGCTGCGATGGCATGATTCGTTTCGAATTCAAAAAAGAGAAAGAGTTTCAGACTGGCCAGATGCGCCTTCTCGCCGCCTTGGACCGTAAAGACAGAAATAGCCAGATTATGCGCCGCGCCCACATGCTGCGTGGGGTGGCCGTATTCAAAACCCTTGCCGAGGAAGACCTGCAGAATCTCGCCGAGTTGGTGGAAGTGCGTGAATATCCTTCGGGATTTTCAATCATCCATAAAGGCCAGCCGGCCATGCACCTCTATATTGTCTATGCGGGGCGGGTTGAGGCGCTCGATGACGCCGGCGGCGCCAAGGCCAAGTTCGGTCCCGGCGAGATATTTGGCGAAACCAGCATCTTGTCGGGGGGGTGGGTGACAAACACGGTGCGCGCCCTCGATCCTTGCCAGATAGTGCAGCTCAGCTATAAAAATTTCCGCCACATCATGCCGCAGTTCCCGGCGCTACAGGAATTTGTCTATAAATTGCTGTTGCGGCGTATTGCCCAGGCCTCCCCGCAGCGCGCCGAGGAAGTGGTGTCCGGCCTGGCTGGCAAGGTCGAGGAAATTTCGCCGGTCGAGCTTTGCCAGATGATCAACAGCAACCAGAAAACCGGCGTGCTGCGCATCGAACCGGCAAGCGGTCCGGCGGCGGAGCTGTTCTTTGACAATGGCGAGCTGGTCCACGCCAAGGTCGGCGAAATAACCGGCGAAAACGCCTTCTATATGTGCCTGCGCATCAAAGACGGCATTTTCAAATTCACCTCCGGTCTCGCCGCTCCCCTGCAGGGTAAAGAGCGAATCGGCGATTTCATGGCCCTGATCCTCGAAGGCATGAAGCAGTTTGACGATGAAAGCGGCGATGACGGAAGCGACGAAGATTGATTCCTGATGGCGTCGCGACGCATAAAAAAAGAAGTCATGGCCATGCTTGCCGCTTATCCAGGGCATGAGGCCGATGAACGCCTGCGTGCCCTGTGGCGCGAGGAAGACCTGCTTCATCCCTTATTTTCGTCTTTATGCGGCGTCGATGAAACTGTGCGCTGGCGGGGGATCGACGTTTTCGGGCGGGTGGTGTGCCGTCTGGCAGCGCGAGACATGGAAGCGGCGCGGGTGGTCATGCGCCGCCTGCTCTGGAGCCTCAACGACGAATCCGGCGGCATCGGCTGGGGCGCGCCGGAGGCGATGGCCGCCGTCATGGCCAGAAGCCCGGCTTTAGCCGATGAATATCTGCATATGCTGGTTTCTTACCTTAAAGAAGATGGCGACGAGCCGCACCAGGACGGCAATTTTCTCGAGTTGCCGCTGTTGCAGCGGGGGCTTTTATGGGGCATCGGCCATGTCGCCCCGGTTTGGCGGCGGCGCCTGCTGGACATGGGCGTAGCCGGGGAAATGGAAAAATATCTGTCATCGCCAGACAAAATAGTCGTTGGGCTGGCCCTCTGGTGTTTTGCGCGGCTGGGTCTGGCCGCCGCCGGTTCTCTTGAACCGCTCTTGAACGAACAGACCGCCGTGCCGCTTTTTGGCGATGGCGACGATGGCGAAATACGTTTGGTCACGCTTGACGAGTTGGCGCGGCGCGTTCTTGCTATTCATCCACCAGCAGTTCACTGACCGAGAGGGCGGCACAGGCCGGATCGGACAAATCGCAATAGGCCGTTTGGTCGTTAGCCAATTCCTCGCCGTTCTCATCGTGGGTGATTAAAAGGCCTGGGCGGTCGATGAGATCGGTGGCGGTCATGACCTTGGCGCGGCGTCCGTCGCTGAGTTTCACCGTGTTGCCCGGCGGATACAAGCCCAGCGCCCGGATGAACTGGGCGAGGATGCCCGGATGGAAGCAGCCTTTGTCCGCCAGCATGATCTGGTAGGATTCTTTCGGGCTTTTCGCCTTTTTATACGGGCGGATGGCGGTCAGCGCCTCAAAGACGTCGCAGACCTGGAGCAGGGCGGTCAGCGGATGCCGCACCGCCCAATCCGGTTGCCGTGGGTAGCCTTTGCCATCGTGCCGGATGTGGTGCCCCCAGGCGGCGGCGCGGCTGAAATCGCTGACATGTTCATGTTCAAGGAGAATTTCCAGTCCCAGCATGGGATGGAGCTGCATGGCCCGGTATTCTTCCTCATTCAGTATCCCGCGTTTATGGATGATTTCGCCGGGGATTTTCGCTTTGCCGACGTCATGCAGAAGGGCGGCGGTGCCGATCTCCAAAAGATTTTTGTCGGTAAAACCCATGCTCATGCTGACGTAAACCGCCAGCGCCGCCACCCGCACGCAATGGCCGACGGTATAAGCGTCGAAATCCGGGTAATGCACCTTTTGCATGGTGTCGCAAAAATGGGTGCGGGTATGGCGCAGCAGATGCTCGCTGACCGATTGCGCCCCTAAAATATCTATGGAGCGGCCGTGGCCGGCGCTGTCAAAGGCATTGTTGACGACATCGTAAAGCGATTGATAGAGATGGGCCGGAGAATAGAAAACGCCGACCGCCGTTTTGCGCCCGCTCCAGGCGTTGTCCGCCCCGGCGTCGTCCAGCTCGCTGTAAGGATTGGCCAGTTCGATATGGCTTATTCCTTGTTGTTGCAAAAGCTTTTTGCCTTCGACCAGGGAGGCGACGGTTTTGATGGTTGCCGACAGGTCGGCCAGGTCCTCGATTTCTTTGGCGCTGGCCTGCCGTCCGAAAATAAAGCCGCCGCAATGCAGATTTTCCGCAAATTTTATCAGCCGTCCCCCGGTGATGCTGGGGCCGGTCAGGGCCTGGCCTTGGTAAATCAGACTGTTGTCGGCGACGCCGATGAAAAGGGCGTTATCTTGGCTCTTTTTAAAAAACTCCCGCAGGGCGGCCACAACCTGTTCGCTCTGATCCTTTATTTTTCCATGTTGGGAAAAATAAAGCCTGCGATTTGAAAGCAGGCGGCATAACAGCATGAGAAAGGTATCAAGCAAGTGTTCGTTATCCATAATTTTTCTTCGATAAATCCTTTGAGCGGCGCCTGATTGGGCGGGGCGATGCGCTTAGCCCGCCTGCGCCAGCGTATCCGCCGCCGCTTGACGGCATTCCGCCGGCCACTGGCGCAGGACAAGCATTTTCCTGCCGCCAATGATTTGCCGCAAAAAGGCATCAGTTTCCGGATTGCGGAAGAGATGTAGAATGCGGATGGTTGGCGCGACATACGGCTCGCGGCGCTGGGTTTCCGTCAGAGCGCGCAGACCGCCAATGAGAATGCCGCCGGCCATGGTCACAAGGGCGTGGCTGGGCCGGTTGATTTGGCCATGCCGGAGATAGGCGCGGATAAATTCGACGTGCAGCGGGTCTCTTGGGTTGAGAAAGGGTGAGACGGCCTGCGCCAGCCAGTCGGGCGGTTTTTTGGTCAAAGCGAGAAAGGCCTGCTCATAAATCAGCGGGCGCAGGCTGGAGCCAGTCAGAAGTGCCAGGAGCGGATAATGCCGTCCCTCCATGACTTGAAACAGTTCGGGCGAGATGCGTTTGGCGGTGCAAGAGGACAAGCCCTCCATGAATGGCAGCCAGCGCTCCTGCGATAAAGGCGGGAGCTGGACAAGGTGATCGAGCAAGATGACGGCGGCCTCTTTGTCTTCGATGCGGATGAACGATATCACCTCATTGAGGACGTAAGGCCAGATTTTTTCCACCGTTAAACTGTCCGCCCCTTGCAGGACATCGCGCAGAAACAGCAGATTCAGGGACTGGCCGGCGGCGTTCAGGGCGGCGAGAATTTCCAGCGTCGCGACGCCGGTCGCCCTCGGCGGCGACGAGGCGAGGATTTCGCCATAACCGGAGCGGAGGATATGCCAGTCGCGGGAACCGGGCGCCGCCTGGCTCAAGCAATCACGCAAAGATTGGTTGATGATCGACTGGCTCGTGGGCGGATGTTCGCGCTGCAGAAGCTGCATGAGGATGGAAAGATTTTCCTGCCGTGAATCGGCGCGCACCTCCTGTTGCAGGGCGGCGTCAAAGGGATGTTCGACAAGGAAACGGTTAATTTCAGCCAGTCCGCTCTGGTCATTGGGGCGGGGATCGGTTCTCCAGTTTGTCGGCGGGGCGGCGCTGTCGGGAAGCGCGTCCTGATAAAGCCGCTTCACCTGCAACAGCATCAAATCGATGGCGTTCTGGCTTTGCTTAGCGTAGAGATCGGGATCGAGAGCGCCTAAAATGGCGGCCAGATCGGCGATGCTGTCCGGATATTTCCCCGCCTCGCCGACGCTGGGAAACATCGGCGTTTCGGCGGCGCTGACCCGTATGAGCAGGCGCTCGATATCCTCCCAGCCGATCTGCGGCAATTGCTGGCCCTGCGAACGCTGTTTCTGCTCGCGAAACAACAGGGCCATGGAGTCGAGCATTTCCTGACAGCGTTGCAGGCGGACATCGCTTAAGCCTTTGGCGCGAAGCCGGTCAAGCAGCATATCGAGGGTGGCCTGCTGGCCGCCTTCTCCGCTGACGACCTCGCCTTCCACATAGCGTTTGCGGGTGATGGCGATGGTCGCCGGGGCAAAATCGAGCGCCGGCGCGCTGGTAAAACCCCGCGCCGAGCGCAGCCGCAGATGCGTCGCCTGCAAGGAACGAAAGAACTCCATGACCTCGGCCGGCCGGGCCTGAGTGGAAATATCCAGCTCAACGATGCCCAGCTCGTCGAGCATCTTGCGGAAATCTCTGATAAAAATGTTGTCGAGGGGCAATTCCTCGCCAATCAGCGACAATTTTCCGGCCCGACACTGAAAACGCGCCGATTCGCCGGCTTCGGCAAGGGCCCGCAGATCGCGCCGGAAGGCTTCGGCCGAAGCGGTCATCAACTTGTGGCCCTTGTGGTAGTAGGCGCCTTGGCGCATCAGACGATGCAGCGAGGCGATGAAATTGGCGGCCAGCACCGATTTCGGCGGGCGGGGAGATTGTTGGTCCGGGGACATGAGTTAAAAATGTCAGGCGTCAGGCAAATTCGGCAAGAACGGATTGCACGGTATTGCCATCGGCGGCGGCGCCAAAATGGGCCATGATTGGACGCATGGCCTGCATTGGCGTTTTGAAGGATCTCAAATCGATATTTTCCCGGATATAGGCGCGGATTTCTTCCACCGTCGCCTGTTTTGGCAAATAGCCTTCCAGAATGGTCAAATACTCCGAAGATGCCTGCCCGGAGACGGCGAGCAGCTCCTTTTCCGATTTGATCAATTTTTTGATGACCGCCACCACCTGGTCATCGTTCAATTCTTTTGCCGGCAGACGCTGGAATTCGCCGATCATGACGCGAATCGCCCCGGTGCGGGCGGTGTCTCTGGCCTTGATTGCCTCTTTCAGCTCATTTTTCAATTGCGTTTGTAAACCCATGGCTTCTTCCTCTTGCAAACCGCCGGCCTGAATTTTGGAGACGCCGCCACAGCGCGGCGGCGATTTGGCCGGACAAACACCATATGGTAAGTAAGGCCGCTGACAATCTATTGATTATACCCGTTTTTTCCTCCGCTGGCATGGACTTTGGTTAAAAGACCATGCGGCAATACAAATAAGATCGGATTATCGCGGCCATGGCGACGAGGGGGCAAGGGAGGGCTTCCCTTGGCCCTATCATCGTCCCGATTCTTTTGCCCCGTCGAGAAGACGCCTGATTGCCCGCTGGTTAGCCTGTTCGCGGGCTAACGCCGTCCTCAGCGCGGTTTTTTGCGCCAGTGGAGCGGCGGCGATTTCCGCCTCCAGGCGGGCGATCTCCTTCATGCTTTGGTACAGCGCCAGCGCCAGATGGCGGATGCTCATGTTTTTCTCCAGGATAATTTGAGAACGGCGGCGGGGGTTCCTTGATGCGACAAGGAGCAAATAATACAAAAAATTGTATCGCGTTTATTCAGTGTCGTAAAAAAGTTGTGATTCCGGCAAGTTTCGCGGGGCGGTTCAAAAAATATTACCGTTCAAAATATGTAACTATATGATAAAAATATCTTTTTTATATAAAAAAATGCTGAATCAGTTGCAAATCATCTTCTTTTTCGATACCATCATAACGCAAATCATTTGTATTGCCGAAATGAGAGAACCGGGCCGCTGGCCGTTTATTATTCCGCGCTGTGTGCGGCGGCTCAATTTCATTCCTCCAAAATATTTCTAGGCATGAAAAAATACTTCGCTCTTTTCCTTTTTGTTTTCGGTTTGCTGTTGTTGCCGCCAGGGATCAGCCAGGCCAATATCGCCGCCAAGGAAATTAAACTTGTCCAGGAACGCCCGGCCAAGCTAAGCTGCGTCAATAGAATCGCTGTTTCGCCGGAACAAGGCAAGGCAAAAGTTCACAGCAGTACCGCGAGACACGGCGCGATCCATGTCTCGCTGAACCGCCATAAAAACTCGTTGAGCGGCCATAAAAGATCGAGGAAGGCGAGGAAAGCCCGGTTTGCCGGGCAAGGGCTGATTTATGAGCCAACGCCGCCGCCGGTTTTGGCCAAGGCTTCCGGTTCTCCCGGCCTTGAAGAGTTGCGTGAGTATTATCAGGATTGGCGAGGCACCCGTTATCGGCTTGGTGGCATTTCCCATGCTGGCGTCGATTGCTCCGGCTTCACGACGCTGGCCTTTCGCGATGTGTACGGCATCAAATTGCCGCGTACCGCCCGCGAGCAGGCAGCGCAAGGCATATCGGTGGACCGGGACAGCCTGCGGCCAGGGGATCTGGTGTTTTTTAAACGCGGGCGCCGCGGCGACCATGTTGGTATTTACATGGGTAACGGCAGCTTCATGCACGCTTCCACCAGCCAGGGCGTTATGATCTCTAGCATAGACGATGGCTACTGGCGCGACAAATTCTGGAAAGGCTCCAGGCTGCGGGCTTTTTGATTATTGATACGCCACGCTGTTCAATGAAAGCCGGTCGCTTTTTTTGCGGCCGGCTTTTTTTATTGACGCAAATGTCTGAACTCTTCCCGTTCACTGTGATTTCTTCTCGCTTCCGCCAATGCCCGCGTCGAGAGTCCGCGATGCGCTTGCCCGCCGCTTGACCACCACCCGCTTTTCCGGTATTAGGAGCGCGACGCCGCGATGGGGAAATATCCGGGCTGAAACGCGGCAAAACGCGGGCACAAAAAAAAAGGGATATGGCAACCCATATCCCTCGTATCGTTCTGGAGGCGGCGAGCGGATTTGAACCGCTGAATGACGGTTTTGCAGACCGTTGCCTTAGCCGCTTGGCTACGCCGCCGGACAAAGCCGTGCT
>JGI20166J26741_11720362_pt1 | contig 10711 bp, 5 predicted proteins | sample TergutCu122P5_FD_26741 | JGI IMG/M metagenome (IMG submission 26741) | reverse complement strand
AACATGTAGTTGGCTGAGATTTGTATATACACTAACACCTTGTATATTACAATTATAGTTGTGTTTTTGACTGCCTCCTACACGTGTTAGTCTACTTAGTAGGGTTGTAATGTTACTGTGATTTTGTTGTATATTACTTTTGTTTTTGTTTTGATTTCATTTTCTATTGTCGTGTTGTGGGTATTTATTTCTTTGTTGTTTATATGGACCGATACGATGTATAATAGTGTTGGTGATATTATTACTGCGGCTAGGATTGTTTTATTGGATGGTGACAATATTTCGTTTGATGCGAGTCTTGTTTCTACGAATAGTAGTAGCATTCCTCCGACTTTAGTTATAAATAGGATGTAGGAGAATCAAAATCATTTGTACATCGTTTCTCTAATTGAGCACATTATTATTGTTTGTAATAGTAACACTCTTACTACGGCTAAGAAATTCACTCACTCACTCTGTGGGGAAGAGTCCTTCTTGAAAAGTTAACTGGTTCTCAGCTGGTCAAGAAATTCCCCACATTTTATGGAACTCGAAGGTTCACTACCGGATTCACAAGTGCTCACCACCTGTCCCTATCCTGAACCAGATCGGTCCATTCCATGCCCCCACATCCCACTTCCTGAAGATCCATCTTAATATTATCCTCCCATCTATGCTCGGATCTTACAAGTGTTTTCTTTCCCTCAGGTTTCCCCACCAAAACCCTGTATACGGCTCTCCCCCTTAAGTGCTACATGCCCCACCCATCTCATTCTTCTCGATTTTATCACCCGAACAATATTGTGTTAGGAGTATAAATCATTAACCTTCGCATTATGTTGTTTTCTACACTCAACAGTTACCTTATTCCCCTTAGGCCCAAATATCCTTCTCAGCACCCTATTCTCAAACGCCTTCAGCCTACGCTCCTTCCTCATTGCGAGTGACCAAGTTTCACACCCACACAAAATAACTGGCAGAATTATAGTTCCGTATGTCTTAATGCTAATGAACAAAATACAAAGTATGTCGATTTCAGCTGCTCGATTTCAGTGTTATCAGTAAGAACACCGACACCTGTGTTAACATTTGCAGCAAATGTAATTAAAGTGTAAGTACAATCATAACAGTGAAAGGAACAGTAAAAAAATAACTTTATTTGTGATATCGTATTTTGCACTTTCCTGAATTGTCATATCGTAAACAGAGGAGTGTACACAATATAAATCATAACGAGTTGTGCAAGTCTGTTATTACAGCAGCAGAATAATAGTGGGAGTTTATAAATATCATTTTATTTCCCTTTATTTTGTTTTTATGCGTTTTAGAAATACATGCGAAACGTGGGACCTACGTTAATAGTAAAATACAGACAATTAATTTTAACTACTTGCTTACAAAAAGAGCTGCCTCTCCGACGATGTCGTTAAATTCCGAAAAATCTAGCTAGTGAAATATCAAGTGATGAAGTATATAACGTGTGATGACTGTTAGTTTACTATTCTAAATTTGTGGATTTATTCTGTGAGTTTTGTCCTATGACACTATAAACAATATATATATTTATATATATACATATATATATATATATAAATGTCGATATCTTTTTGAATTCTCATGGAAAGATTGATGCTATGCTGTTAAAAGAGTAAGTGCATTGGATGTGAAATACTAAGGATGAGGACAGTACTGTGGTTCTTAAATCTGTAGCGTGTAGCTTGGGAGACAGTTACTGAAGTTTCGAAGGATCGTAATGCCTTCATCTTCAGGGACACGGATTTCCAAATCCCTTCTTCAGCAACACTGCTGGAATCTCCTGTGTGGTGTGTAGCGTGTATATTGTGGTGTGAATGTTCCCATATATAAGTTTTATTTGGACTGAAACTTGATATTACTATAAAAAAGCATCCTGAAATATTGTACACAAAGAAAGGAATAAAGTTGCTGCAAGACTTGTGCAGAATTTTATCCCTAATATCTTATCGCGCTCTCCTTCGTAAGTTCAGTTTATATAATATATTTTTATTCTGATTCTTAGATGTGGGTTGAATCGATATGCAAGATTAACACGAAAAACACAATCAGCCTTAAACCGAAATTGGACATAATATCTAACAGTTGTATGTATCGAGGTTATGTTTTAAGAGGTAGCTGAACAAAGACACACACACACACCACTACGGAACCAGCCATCACCACAGAAACAGCAAATAGCGCAACTATCGCCTAATATTCCAATAACTTTAGTCTATCTATATGTAATATATATTTTAATTCTATTTAAAAATAATATGTGGTAATTCCGATTCGGAAAAATTCGATGTGCAAGATTAACGGTCGTTAGAAATGACACCTATTCTATTGAAAATGTTATTATAAAAGCGTGTTTAAATTTCTGTTTTATAAATATGTAAATATGTACACTAAGAAAATTTTAAAGAGGATGTTAATAACTGCGTGAAACGACGTTTTTGATAGCGTTGTAATAATATCAGTCAGATTATTATGATGGCCCGAGGATGACTCGCACGAGCTGAAATATGTTTTGTTGATTATTTATCAGTCATCATAGAGACCCACAGTCTGATATAGAGTTTGTAGAGTTGTGTTCAAAGGGAATTTTACTGGTGTGGTAATTATTTCTCCTTTATCGCGGAAATTCCCGCCTTTATTAATGGTTTCCCACCCATCTTCACAGAAACTCAAACTTGCTCATTTTTGCCTCTCATTCGGATACATACATAGAACTGGGCGCGAGGTTGTGACGGTATCCGATAGACTATTTTATTGGAAAGTACGGCAAACGAAGTGCAAAACTACGGGGTAACTAGCACAATAATTTCAGTTTTGTAACCTTGCATTACTTTTTCAATACTACTCAGTAAATATGTTCCTGTAATCGCTGTCTGAAGTTCGTATGATTCGCTACGAGACGGCACCATTTATTGTGCCAGTTACGTCCCTGATGCGGAACTTCCTCTTTTTGGTTGCCGTGGGGGGCAAGCTTGAGGTAGTCCCACGGGTGAAAAAATATCCCTGTCTTTTGGTCGGTTCTCATTTCTGTAAGACAAAAAAAAAGAAGAAGAAAAAAAAAAGGCAGATTTTGAGCTCCATTGCACTACACTGCATTTTTTTTTTACGGAATTGCGAAGAATGAGGCAAAGGATGAGAAATGTATAGTTTCGACTGTATGATGCCAAGTCTCACACGGCAAGGCAGAGCGTGACGCTTGTTAGGGGAACGTTGCCAGACCTTGACGATCTGGCATGCACTTTACCCGGATTTGACAGCCCCACTGCACACATTAACTGGATTTCCGCATTAAAGAGGGAATTGAAACAAATGGCGAATCTTGACTCGTATAATTCCGTTATGTAAACCTACGCCTTTCAGGTTCACCTACTAGGAAAGCAAATATTTTTTTGTTCCACAATAAAGTTACATGTTTCGAAACTATCTGGGGCATCTTCAGATTATTTGTATAAAAATAAGGAAAGAGAATTTCGTAAACAGTCTGTTACAAAATTCGATCTTTTTCGTGTGGGGGATCTCATATCTTCCGCTATTATTGTGCAATGTATCAAGTGTATTAAACTATATTCTTGTCAATAGCCTTAATGTATGGTTTTATGGTTCTGTGCCATTTCATGTTCTCATATATTTCATTTAATTGTTTACTCGTTGTAAGTTAAGAGTGTTTAATTCAAAATATGGATTATTTCAACAGCTGTTTTATAAACTATTTAAAAGACTTATTGTTTAAAATTGTGTATAGCTATTCTTTATGTAAGTCTATGTAAACATTTATGTTGTCATATTATTCCTTTATTTCTTGTTTTTCTGCCTGTTATATTTGTTTGATTTTGGTTTGTTGTGACTTATACATTAAGTGTTACTGTAACAAAATACTCCATGCCCATTTCGTGAGGTGATTGGGAGGGGGACAAAACAAAGATTTATTGTAAAGGAACTATATCGCTCACTAAATGCAATGGTGGCACCACTTAAAAACTGTGTTTGAGAAATGAATAAATGAAAAAGTATTTCTAAATATGCCTGGATCTTAATCTTTTGGAAATGCTTCGACAGTACTGAATTTAATTGTATTTTGTTGTTCATCGTCTGCATTTGAGATTTGTACGGTTTGCTTATGTTTAACAAGCCCCTGCTAAGATTTTAGCCAAATTTACCCGCCCTGTTTTGAGATGTGCCACTATTGTTCAAAAAGTTACTCAAATTTAAGTTCACATTTGCGAATTCAGTCAGGATTCTTAAAAATAAAACACATATTTTAGGGAAAACTTTATTAAAAATCGAAACTTTTTACTGTCAAACATGAAACATAAACTTTTTTTTAAGAATGTAACTAAACTAAGGCCCCTGACTTGAAATCGTTTTTGTTCAAATTTGAGTCCGATGTAAAAACTTGAATTGCAGTGTGGCAGGATATTATTATTTATTAAGGACTGAAGATCATCATAATTTATTTTGGAAAATGGAACAGAATAAAATAAGTTTTTTTTTTTAGTTGCACGTTCTAAAACAGCGTCAAAGACTGTCTAGTCTTGCTTGATGTGAAATTAACACAGACTCAGAATTCTTTGGGCATTGATATTTCCCAGAGACCAATATATTTTGATAATATCACGTCTTTTCCGCTCGGAGAACTCAGAAAAACATTACAGTCCACCAGTAGCCCAACGAGGAGGGCTTTTCTTCCGTTCAGGTATATATATCGGAATCACCAAAAATAGCTACACGTAGCGGCTTGTGTTTGTGATGTTTTAAAATGCGCAAGCCAACGGTTATATTTTCCATCTAAATGTACTCGTAGTGAGTGAAGGTGAGAATGTCGAACGTTCTATTGTTTTATAAGACACCAATGATAAATATTTTACCTAAAAATGGAAATACGTGGCCCGCTTGTGAGGAATAGATCTGTAAAAACAGTAAATTCAGCAGTGAGTATTCGCATAATTGAAATCGTAATATGTAAAGAGTACTCTGCACCTAATAATTTTATAATCTCGTTAGTCATTTCTAGCATTCAAGTCTGTGTCGTGCATGTATTAAAAGTGCCGAGAGAAAAATGAAGACGAATAATCAGATCAACTGACCGGTATTCAATGTGCGGCAGCATTTCTTCTTCTCCACTTGCTATCCTTGTTTTCCTGTCCATAATGAAAGTCACCCAGTTGTTAAAGAATGACCACACCGCTTGAATAGTGTAATCGACAACTACTAATGACATACTTCGGAATGTTATAAAGTAATGATTCAACAGTGGCCTCAAATTAAAAAGTGTCAGTATTACGTGCACATAGCACTCTTCGCTGTCACAGTCGGAGGCGCGTTGCACAGATGCAAATGTTGACGAACGAACCAACAGTAAATCTCGACGTGCGATAACGGCACTATCACCGTCTAGCGTTTTATGTTGCAACTAACAAGTGTGCCAGTAATGTCGGACGTAGTTGTATTGTTGAGTTCAACTGTGGTGTTAACTCCAAATGGGCAATTTTTGAGTTGTGCCACTATTGCATTCAGTGAGCGATATGTCGAAGATGCTTCCTTGCAGCGCTACGGACCGTCGAATTTGGTCTAAGGCTGAAAATCGAGCAAAATCACCGAATTATTCTGAAAAAAAGTTGTATTTCGTACCAATTTAGAGCAGATGTTCAAACGTACGGCCACCGACCTCGATACAGAGCCGACAAAAACGTGTACCCCCAAAATGCCAGGTTGCTGCTTGATGGTTTTTGCTGCCTGAACAATACGGACAATAAGATCCGCTTCAGAATCAACTGGCGACGTCTAAATCAGGGCTTTAATGTGGCCCCATAGAAAGTTCATTAGCGTGAGGTCCGGTGAATTGGGAGGTCAAGCCATTGGCCCGCCCTTTCCAATTCAGTGATGGCTGTGTGTTGCGATGAGATGTTGATTCCGAAGAGGATCTTACGGCCCGTTATCGTTAAGGTAGCAGCAACCTGGCATTTTTGAGCGCACACGTAAATTTCTGCTGCGTCTTTGTCGACTGTGTCTCGAGGTCGGTGGCCGTACGTTTGAATATCTGCTCTAAATTGGTACGAAATGCAGCTTTTTCTTAGAATACTTCAGTGCTTTTGCCAGATATCCAACCTTAGTCAGACCCAATCTGACGGTCCGTAGCGATGCAAGGACGCATTTCCGACATATAGTTCCTTGACAATAAATCTTTGTTTTGTACCCCCCTTTCGCCTCATGGAGTTTTTCCGCTTCCTGTGTATGTCATAAGATTTTCTTTAGAGTTTTGAAATTTCAACGTACAATGTTCCTTTCTTTCCTTGGAGTATAGTTTTTTCCCCTAGCGTTGTGCCAAAGGGGGTGGGGCGGGTGTTTAAATCTTGTTTTTGTTGTCGTTATAATGTATATTCGTGTAACAATAATCATGTTTAAGAATTATTAATACTGCATTTCCGATTCTTCACAAACATTGTTGACGTATCTTTTCAGTTTTATTGCTTCACAGTTTTAAGTTGATTCGGGTGCCTAGTCGTAATTTTTTTCTTTCGAGAGTCAAGAGGGAAGTTAGCTTAGCCTCAAACCAAAACCAGCACACTTGTTTCTACTCGAACTTCCATATATTTAAAAATAATAAGGTAAGATGTCTGATTTCACACCAGGAAAAATGTCCACTCACAACAAACTATTGTATACATTCCCCTTTCCATAAACATATAGCTTGATGATGACTCAGTAAATATCGAAACATACAGCATTACTGTGGAAAACAAGTGTTTTCCCTAACTATTTTTGGCTACTGCTTTAATTTGAAACAATGTTATTTTATGCAGCCAGCTGCGTATAACGTTTTTAAAGAGCGAGTTCAGCAACATCTCAAATGTCGTGGCGGCGCCATTGTCAGATGTCACATTTGGGGTCTTGTGATATCGTTGAATTGCCCTTACTGATCCCGAAGAAATAGAAGCGCCCTGTTCGAAGAGCGTGTGTATCATATCACGCCTATTGAAATGGCGCCGTAAGCGACAGTATTTGGCCGTTTGGCTTAGTTTGCAATAGCGGGGACAAGAGACCGATAGCGTTTGCAGCGCTTTAGGCCTCGGCCACACGTTCCGGTTTTCGACCAGCCGGCAGGTTCCGATTATCGCCGGACGAAGTAGTGGAATACAGGAAAGCACAGGCGTATTCACACAACCCGGTCGTTTGGCCGGCCGGGAATTTAATGGCCGGCTGCCGGGTAGCACCCGGAGCTATAAACTGCTATGCTCGATCGCCGGCCGGTAGATGAGTCGACAGTTGTACATGTGTTGCTAATAGACACGTTCACACACTCCGGTTTGTACCCGGCTGTATCCGAGCGATAACTTTCCACTGCAGTGTAAGTAGATTACTGAAACAGTAGTCTTCCAGTGGTGAAGATGAACGATTTTGAGTTCGACATTGATTTGTTAATATCTGTGGTGGAAGCCAGGCCCGTGTTGTGAGACAAGACGGATGATATTTATAAAGACAGAAACAAACCTAAAAAGGCAAGGAGAGAAGTTTATATTTGTATTCAAGAAGACTTCGAAGCTCTATGAGATGTTAAAAAAACGCTTTTGTTGATAATTGCCATAATTTATTGAACACAGCTGATTTAAATTAATACAAACAGCTCTAGCATTTGTTAGAAAATAATCAGCTACTTTATTGCTTACATTGTTCGCTGTTAACCCCCCACGTACTGATTGTTCATCAGGTACATCTTCAAGACCAGTCACTGTCAAAGCGTCTTCAAACTTATAACCATCTTTCTCGCGAACAAAATTGTACAGAACAGCACTGGAGTTAACAATGACGACTTCAAAGTCCGGACTGACATTAAGTGGTTGCTGGAAAATTCTCCATTTATTGCTCAAAATTCCGAAAGCACATTCCACATACCTTCGTATTCTGCACAAGCGATAGTTGTACACTCTTTTTTTAACACTCAGGTTAGATCCACCAAAAGGTCGAATTATATTTCTGTTTAGCGCAAATCCCTTATCTCCTACAAAGAAAAGTGGTACATTTGGATCTTCTGTTTCTGAAAGAGGTCTCTCACTGGGTAATTCCAGCATATTTGTCTGAACTGATGTCCATATGTCCACAGCGTAGATCGTTTAAAAATTGTAGAACCACAGTCTTTTTCGTAACTACCAATGTCAACGTACATAAAGCGATAGTTAGTGCCTGCCACTGCCATTAATACCATGGAAAAAGAAAAATCTTTGTAATTATAGAACATAGAGCCACTGCGTTCCGGTTTGATTACTCGAATATGTTTCCCATCGACAGCCCCTAAGCATTGCGGGAAATTAGCTGTTTTTTCAAACTCGAAAACAATTCCCACTGCTCTTTTGTAGGTTTGGAAATACATTCGGGATGCATGATAGACCAAATACTAAGACATATTCCCTGACTGTCTTGCTTGCTGTTGAGATTCCAATCCGATGAAAGAAATGGAGGTCATGAAAACTGCATCCATTCGCTAGATATCTGGAAAAATATATCAATAAATAATTTCAATTCTGAAAATAATTTGTTTTACTTAATCATCAAATTCTTCTTTTAAAGCACACACAAGCATTACTTACGTGATTGCAACAGCCAACATTTCTACAGGTTGAATGCAGTTCCTCATTTTACTGTTACGACGCTGAAGACTCTCCTTCAAACGGCGATGCATCTCGTCGATAGATGAAACAGACATTCGAAAATAATTTTAAAAAAAACCTTTTTGCGTCATCTCGTAGTTTACAAAATAATGTGTAAAAGGCACCGAATTCTTCCTTTTTTAAAATTATTGGATGAACCCAACGCAAACTGTTACGTCAACGTTTACGACGACGGTACAACAAGAACAGAGCGATAATTGAATTACGATCCATTGCAGATCACTGTGCATGCATGACTGCTTGGTCACAGCGTTCTTGCTCGTTCGACCGGCCGGTTAGAACTGGAGATGTTATTAAAGTTCCAAGTTGTGCTCTCGCCCGGCCGGTTAGAACTGGAGATGTTATTAGAGTTCCAAGTTGTGCTCTCACCCGGCTGGTTAGCTCCTGTCTGGTCGAAAACCGGAGCGTGTGAACGAGGCCTATTAGTTTCTGAAGCGCTTGTAACTATCGGTACGCTCAGTCACGCCCCTCCCCCGCCCGCCCACACACATACACACACACGCGCGCGCGCTCCTGGAAAAGGAACCTGAGGGTTACTGACGATGTTGTACGGTCACACTCGTGACTGGCGTCTGGTCATTATGGAACGTCTCAGGCTTAATCAGGTTTCGGAGGTTGAATTTGGCTCCATGTTTAATTTGAACGGAGAAAGATAACCTACTCCAGTATGTCTGCCAGAAACAATCATCAATCACTGAATACGTGATCATAGCAAATTTCGAAACGTTGTGGGATTTTAGCCTGCGATTATGGCGGGTGTCGAGCATTTGTCAGGACTGTTTTAAAGAAGGCTACGTAAAAGACATGCCCGTTTATTCTATTGCGTAAGAAAATTTATTCTTGTCTTCCGTTTGTTGATACTATGTGAGGCTAATTTTAGTACATTATGATGTATTGGCCGTAAGGAACTGGCACGAAACAAAATGAAATTACAGTGCTTCGCAAGCATTTTATCTATTACGAGGGAGTGCTGATAAGTTCTTAGCCCGACCAGGAAGGAAACAAGCTACAGCGACCAAACTCGGAATTTATTCAACATACTCCCCACGAAGCTCAATACACTTCTTAGCCCATTGCTCTAAATTTTGCAAGCCACTCAAAAAAAATTCAGAATTTTGTCCGTCCAACCAGGTCTCCGCGGCAGCGATGACCTCCGCGTCGGACGAAAAATGGCGACCTTTGAATTGTTTTTTTTTTTCAGTCCAGGGAACAGGTGGTAGTCCGACGGGGCCAGATCCGGAGAATAGGGTGGGTGATGAAGACATTGGAAGCCCAGGTAGGCCAGTTTCTTCTGAGTTGCAAGTGCTTGGCGAGCCGTGGCATTGTCGTGCAAGAAAAAGACCCCCTTGATAACCTTCCCCCGGCGTTTTCCTTCAAAATGTCCTTCAATTGCACCAGCAGAAATGAGTAATACTCCGCGTTGATAGTTTGGCCGTTTGGAAGATAATCAATGAGGAGGATGCCGTCTTGATTCCAAAAAATCGAGGCGAGAACTTTTCCAGCGGATTTTTGCACTCCGAATTTTTGGGGGCGGGGTGAGCCGCTACGCCGCCACTCCATTGATTGTGGCTTTGTCTCCGGGTCATAGTGATATAACCAGGTTTCGTCCATGGTCACCAATCGCGCCCAACAGGAAATCATTTGGATCGCGCCGTAAAAATTCAAAAAGTTGCTCAGACGACTGGCACCGTTGACGTTTTGATCCGGGTTCAGGCATTTCGGGACCCACTTCGCGGAGAGCTGCCACATGTCCAAATCTTTATGAATGATGGACCCAACCCGCTCACGTGAGATGTCCAGTTGCTTAGGTATTGATTTAGCCAAAATCCGGCGGTCTTCCAAGATTAGCTCGTGAATTTGATCAATAATCTTCGGGGTGGTCACTATTTTGAGTCGTCCAGGACGAGGCGCATCACAGGTGGAAAAATCACCATTGGGCCACCCAGTTTTCGACGGTGGCATACGGTGGTGCATGTTCCCCTAATGTTTCTTTCAGAATGATGTGAATCTCCTTCGGCGCCTTGCCTTGCGGGGGG
>JGI20166J26741_11720251_pt1 | contig 10711 bp, 3 predicted proteins | sample TergutCu122P5_FD_26741 | JGI IMG/M metagenome (IMG submission 26741) | reverse complement strand
ACAACAACAACAACAACAACAACAACAACAACAACAACAACAACAACAACAACAACAACAACAACAACAACAACAACAACAACAACAACAACAACAACAGCAACAACAACAACAACAACAACAACAACAACAACAACACCACCACCACCACCACCACCACCACCAGTAGTAGTAGTAGTAGTAGTAGTAGTAGTAGTAGTAATAAAGCATGAACATTATAAAGTTACAGTAGATGGTGCATACCATCACCCTGGTACTTGCAAGTTTGAAGCACATATTGTAAACAATCAACCATATATAATTCTGGTTAGATGGGAGGTAAGTGTGGCCAAAATTGCTTTTGCCTACCATAAACTATGAATTGCAAAAGCCATAGGGTAGTACCATGTAATCTGTAGAGCAACACACTGGCACTTCTTCATTTGTTTATGTTAGTGAAGAATAGAGGCAGTTGGTTGCTTATTAACAATTTAATCTCTAACACAAGTAGAATTTTGATCATAGTACAGAGTATGTAATGTTTCCAGGAGCTGCTCCTGGACCGCAACAGTCTGACTGCTGTTCCCAGTTCCTCACTGAACGGACCACGTGCTCTCAAGGTGCTTTCCCTGACACACAACCGTATTGGTATGGCTGCCAATGTTTCATATTTTTCGCATCTAATTTGCCCATATAACAAAACCTATTTAAAACTATTCAGTTAAATACTAACATTAAACTAACTCTGTTTAAGGCAATCATTTGGTCTATAATTTCTTACACTTATATTTTAAAATTGCAGTGCATATAAAATTAAGTTCTCTGCCCCCTTGTTATAACAGTTTTCCAAAGTGCACACTGGTCAGTGTATAATTTGATGTTTTTCTGACCATGCATTATAGTATAGACTTTTTCAAATTACCAACTTAATGCAGAATTCCTTTATTCTTCAACAATATGTATGTTACACTACAATCCTCAACATGTTTCAAGCAGTGTGCTGCTCGCAACATGTTGAGGATTGTAGTGTAACATACATATTGTTGAAGAATAAAGGAATTCTGCATTAAGTTGGTAATTTGAAAAAGTCTGGTCAGTGTATGTTTACGATTATGTGACAAAATTGAGCTATGTTTTATGCTTTCTTCTGGGTAATTCCCTGGCGTTTGATATTCAGATGCCAGGGAATTACCCAGAAGAAAGCACACAACATTCAGAACGTGGTGAAAGTTTGAAATCAAGAAAATTGAGCTAGCAGTAAGCAGAAGTCATACCAAATTACAGAACCACCTGTGACAAAACAGGACAAGGTGAAGCATAACATGGAAAACAGGTTGGTTAAACTGGATGGTGACCAAGCTTGCCACCTTTCAAGTGAATATACTGTCATTATAGCTTAAACCAAGTAAGATAAAACATAATTAGCTATTCAAAGTTTGGACTGACTGATGCAGTGCATAAGAATACTGTATACAGATGTTCCACACAAGATGAACCAAACTGCAGGATTTTATTTTATAAGTAATTTTGGGTAAAAGTGAGGCATAATCTTTAGAGCAAGTCTTAACAAAAGTCCTCCAAAGTTTGTAAAAATAGCAGCCATTCTATATCAACACAGTCTCATATAATTTCCATTTATGCAGGAATAGTGCAAACGGCAGCCTTCCAGTCCCAGCAGTCACTGGAGACCCTGGATCTGAGCCACAACCTGTTAGTCGCCCTGGAGGCCCGTTCCCTGGCTGGTCTCAGCCACCTCCGATACCTATACCTTGCACACAACAGACTCACTCGCTTCAATAGTGATGTCTTTCATGGTAAGCAAACCAAGCTATGCTCTCTTTTCAGAGCACTGTGAACATGGAAGGGGAATAGAGTTTAACTTTACAAATTCTGAAAGAATGGTAGTATGAGGAAATGAATGGTCACATTCTCACTTGGCCACAGATGTCCATGGAAATATCTCATATATCCCCATTGCCTAAAAGCCTCAGTCACTTCTGTAACAACAGGCAATGGCTGCAGGACATATTAGGATAGCTCTCAGTCCTCATATAAAAATTGACTGGCATTAATATGGTTTGCTGACTATAATTAAAATGCCTTTCACAATTATCTTTTTGCAAAAACACTTTTACATTTTATCTAGTCCTGACCCAAAAACTAAATTCTTCAATGTGGCCTGCCTATTGACATTTTTATCAATGTAGCCATTGTAGCCTACTGATACAAAGAAAGAAAAGTGTAATTAAGCTGTGCATCAGTATACATTTATAGGTACAGAGGTGTAGATCAGTCCATACTTAGTAGCTGATAGAACAATTTCTGTGCAGGCTTTTGTGTACATTTCATCAGGTACAATAATAATTTTTTTCATTACCTGCTCATTGCCACTATGAGATGTTTTTTCACCAGTGAGTTCAGATAATGGAAACTTAGAGAAAGGTTAGATAATAGAAGAATATTTGTCATTTTTGCTATCTCTTATGGGGAAATTTCAAGGCATCAAAGTAGATGATAAGAAATATGGGTTATCAATGAATGTTTTTTCCTATTCTTACACATGTAGACATATTCATTTCAGTGCTTAAACTTTATAGAGAACTTCCTCTGTTTTGGAAGATTTGTAAAAGAATGCCTTGGACCATCTACCTTAGAAATTCAAACTGAAATGGAGCAATGCTTGAATCTTGAGCTTTGACAGTTGACTAGGCACAGACATTTTATCAGTTTATAAATATATATACATACAGTATATTTTAAGCAAAACTGCATTGGAAAGAAACAGCTAAACCCAGAAGTAAAGAATTGATATGTTGAAATTACATGTTTGTCAACACTTTAAAAAGTACTCTTTTCTGTCAATAAACTTTCTCTAAAACCAGCAATTAATCTGTTAATTGATTAGACTGGAGCCATGAGGTGATTAACCCATTACAGATGAAATGTGCCTGTTTTCTATAAGAACTCATTGCATACTGTGCAGTAAACATGGTTCACCTCGGTAATACAAAGCAAATCTGTTGCATAAGGCAAAAGTTACTGTTTCTTCCGAGATCCATGCACAGCACATATACAATATGTGAGTATGATGCAGAACCTGGTGGTACGTAAAGTAACCACTAGGCTTTCAATGGTTTAAAGTATTAATGCCCAAAAGCTGAAAGACATTCATAATGAATTTTATAAAAACGGTGTTTTATACTTGCTAGAATAAATTATAAATTAATAAATGCTACTTAGAAATGAACTTCAATGCCAATAAATGGGGCACACAACTCACTTAACTTCTCACTAGTTTTCGGTTAAAAAATCACTATACTTTTCATCAAGCTTCTGTGCAGTCTGAGGCTTATGATTCATCTTTATTGGAATTAGGTAGAAACATAACAGATATGGAATGAAGAATGACCATTTGTGTGTTACATTACAGGAGCTGAAAACCTTGAATCTCTTGACTTGTCAGAGAACTTCATCTCCGAGTTCCCAACCATCTCACTTAAAGCTTTTGTCAGCCTTAAATTCTTGAATCTTTCATCCAACTTGATTCAGGTGAGTGAGTGAGCAAAGAATTTAATTCCAAAGTGGTCATACAGTACAGTCTTGATGTTCATAATTATATGGGACCAATAAAACTACCATGGACATCAGAATCACAAACACTTATTTGGTTCCAAGAATTTATGAAGTACCAATAGTAAAGTATAAAATAACTTTGAAAAGCATAAAAGCTTATTTTTAACAAAATAAAAACAAGTTTTGGAACCACAAAGTACATTAAATCATTGATGGAGCATCTGATTCTCTCAAGAACAAAAGCAGTTGACCACCTTAATGTAAGACAGAGCTGCACTGATCTCAGACTGATAGGCACAGTAACAGGAGAATGGGTGAAGCTGACTCAGCAGTGACATGGTCTCATCCTGATTTGTCAGAAACAGTCATGACAGGATGAAACAGTGGTAGTACAATGGGTGGTCACAAAGTTCAAAATGCTGACCGTCAAAGTTAAAAAAATTCAGGACTATACTGTATTTACTTCTGCAGACAGGCTTGACCTGGTCTTGCCTCTACATGTGATGTGGCTTGTGTAATGGAAATCTGGGAAGCCTATTGTACAATCACAACTGCCAGAATTGTGAAGTCATTGATTTGTATTTTAAGTCAATATTAACTAACTGAGCAAAATTCATGTCAGTCTTCATAACAGCAAAGCATGAAACACATTCTTACAATTATATTATGGCTAATTACTTCCATGTGAAATAAAAGTATTGATGTGATAGTGACTGGGTTTCCTTCCATCTCTGTCATCATTCTCTTTCTCAGAACCTAGAGAATGCCAACCTGGCATCACAACCTGAATTGCAGCAGTTGGATTTAAGTCGCAACAATATTGCCAACATTGCTCCAGGAACATTCCTGGGACTTAGCCACCTCCGTGAACTGGACCTAAGTGTCAATGCACTAAGAACAGTAAGTTTCAGCTCAATCCCTTTGAAGACAAGTGAAGCTAAAATGAGGCTGTGACCTCAAAGATTTACTATAGGTTACAATGACAGCTGCTAGTGAGTTCCACCACTGGTCAATCATATTCCATCACAACTCTCTCAAGAGTCCTTAATTTGTAAGTAACTGTCACTTGTACTTGCTATTGGAATGCTATTCCTAGCTGCATAGAATCAGTGATATTTTAAAGATGTGGTGAAATATTTACCATTCTTGTTATGGAAAAATTATTCATTGCTGTGCACTGTAAGGTAGTTCAGAATTTCCTGAACTAGTTACTATGACATTCTTTGTGATTAATTTGATAACTTTACCAGAAATTTCATCACAAGCTTTGAGCTCTATCACATTTGATATATACCGTTAATGAATAACACATAGTTATAAGCTGCATGTAATGACGCAGGAGAAAATTCACAAAGTAGAGGACATGATTAAATAATAAAGGATCGTGGTTAAAAATGTCACAGTAATGTGTATCCGATTTGTGACCCTAATATAGTCACAGGTATTTGAAGTGCAAGATTTGGAGAATACTGAAGGCAGTTCCTAGGTTGGCAAGTTCTTAATAAATGAACTCTGTAGCACTTCAGTGATATCTGAGGTAAAGAGGCATGTTTCCTGACACATTGACACATTTTTATTGGACCATTTCTGTAGACAAGATGAGAAGAATACTTTGGCCATGGTTGAATGTAGTATGTGCTACACTACCAACAGCAGATCTTCATAGGTTGGTATTTCCACATATGTCAATCTGGTAATCATAAATTTTAAATGCCGCACCACATATTTACCGTGAACTACTTCTGAAAATTACATGCAGTTATTTCATGAGTATTCTCTGGAGACCATCACTTCATTATACGTAAGCCATGCTTCACTAGTGAGCAAAACTAAGGGATACAGGTCCAGATGAGCATCAGTTGACCTACAATAACTTACTATTATGTTACAGTCCTGCAGTTCCAGATATTGAGTGGGTTAGATGTGAAATAGATACAAGCCTTCAAAATTTACTGCATGCCTGATTGATGTATGTGGAACCCCAACCCATGAAGAAACCCTTCTAATATTCCAGTACAGAGTATGTTTTCCCATGGCAAGGATGTTATTGTCATGTTTGTGAGGATGTGACAAAAAGAGTGTGAAAGAAGACTACCAATTTCCCTCAGGTATCCATGAACTGCCATGATACTGCATTTATCAGGAACTCTCCTTCCTGGGAAACACTTTCAGAATCGTGCACCTCTTAAACTTTAAGCACCCATACCTCTGTAACTGTAGCAAACAAGACACGTGTTAAAATAACATTTCTTTATTCAAAATGAGTTGATTGATCATAATTTGCAGTTTGTGCACTTTCTCCCAGGCACATGGTATTTTTGAGGCAACTCTTGATTGAATGTGTTTCCAAGAAGTTTTATATTTGAGAGTTTAACTAAAATCTGTTGACTTTAAAATTGAATAAAAGTAACAGACCCTTTGTATGAAAACTTACATAAGTTCCTTTACATATCTGAAATTCAGTTTGCATGTAAATGGGCACATGTTTACAAGAGCAAAAAATATTGGGAATTACTGTGTGGAGAAAAATCAAATGCACTTTTTTTTCTTATACATTTTCTCTATTACTGTTATGATTTCTAAAATAATTACAGAGAAGTGAATGACATGCCAGAATTGTTGTACTGCATATGTTTCATATCTAGTTTATTAACACTGGCAGCATATTCAGAAATGTTAATTTGTACATAATGTAACAAGAGAATACCAACAGACAATGTAAATCATGACTGTGTCCACATTTCCATCGACCTAAACCACTGGTGGAACACAGTATACACTGTGTATATGTAGACATTCTCTAGTGGAATGTTTTGTTAATATCACATTGGTAGATTTTCTTTATTAAGAAGGATCTGTCCATGTCAGCACACCTTTATCTTTGGGATAAACTCTATGCCACTCAATACAGACAAAAAGATTTATAAACCTAAAACAAAGAACAAAAATAATATATATATTGTAAGTAGTATTGTAAAAAAATATAGATCTCATTTCCAATACACTGACACATGATATTTTGCATTTATACAATTTTGCATTTTAACATTTTGATAGATTAGCCTCATGATGACTGAATAAGTTAAAATCTGTGTCACTACACATAAAGTGAACATCATTTGTTTAGTAATAGAGGTTGTGTTTGACAGTGATACATGAACTATTGTTAACACATGTAACAAAATGGGATGCCAAACATCAAAGTTATGGCTATTATAACCTGTATGAATTCCAAATACAAAATTCATACTCAACTTGGAGTAAAATTGATAACTTGTACATTCAGGACACAGTGAGGTCTGACAGCAAAATCAGGTGTTAAAGTTATATACATATGAGTCATGTTAGAAAGCGACAAAAAAGAGCTAAGTTGTACAGTGACCTGTCCTTGAGACACTGAATGACAAATACAATACCACAACACAAGTATTTCTGCAGTGTATATGGTTCAGATATTGAAACTGACATAAAAAACATCGTTTGAATTGACTGAGCAATCCATATAGTAGTAATGAATTTGAAAACACTAGGCATACTACAAAAGTCATCTGCAAGAATGTCCCTTAATATGTTCTGGAGATGAGGTGTACAATGTTGCTTATAGAATTAAAATTGCACTAGAATATAGTTCTGAATAAGAATTACCTAGACACTGATTGTGAGGCCAAATAATTATCATCAATGATCACCACAAACCAAAAATATGTGCAGCCAAGTGGTTAATGCAGGACTTATTTGCCTGATGATTTTAAATTTGCAAGTGTATGTAATCATATGCTGTTGATCCTGCAGGTGGAAGATGATGCTTTTGAAGGACTGCCAAACTTGGAGATGCTGTCACTAAAGGATAACAACATTTTGCTGGTCCCTGCATCTGCACTGGGCCACCTGCCTAGCCTCACATCTCTGCATCTGGATTACAACAGGGTGGCAGCACTGTCAGGTGATATTCTCAGATCAGTGGCTGGGCATGTGATTTCATTAAGCCTTGCCCGCAATGTTGTGCGTGAGTTGCCACCCACCTCATTCAAAGAGTTTACACATCTAGCAACGCTTGACCTCTCTGGCAACCTACTGGGCAATGTGGCAGCTACCACATTCACTGGACTTGAAGGAAGTTTGGTTGAGCTGTATCTCTCTGGAAATCGTCTGACAGCACTTTCATCTACACCTATTGCTCTGTCTCAACTCAAGGTGTTAGATATGTCTCGAAACCAGCTTGCTGAGCTTCCTCGAATGGCCTTCACCCAGCTATCTGGCCTTGTCCATCTGAACCTCAGCCACAACCCCACTCTGGGGTCCATATCATCCACGCTACTGCACAGTCTCCCAGAACTCCGTGAGCTTGACTTGAGTCAAACAGGTCTCAAAATGCTTTTACCAGAACTCCTTCTCCGCAGTCAGAACCTTGTGAGAGTGTCCTTCTGTGATAACCTGATTCAAGAATTACCAGAAGGTGCTTTTCGTAACCTAAAAAACCTTACAAGCATTGATCTCTCTAACAATCAAATAGTGAACATACGACCTGGAGCGTTTATGGGTCTTCAAGGCATAAAAGAAGTGTATTTAAAGGGCAACAGACTCACTGCCTTCAAAGGGGAATTTTTTCGCAATCTTGGGAGTGATGCAAGCCTGGGAACAACTTTAGAAGTCTTGGATTTGACCAACAATGAACTCAGCTACTTGTTTCCAAGCTCATTCCGCATCCACCCCCATCTCCACCAGCTGAAGGCTGGTGGCAACAGGTTCTCTTTCTTTCCTGCGGAGCTCATATCTTCACTACAGTATCTAGAATATATTGATTTAGGACACAATTCACTGCGAAGTATTGAAGACTTTGATTTTGCAAACCTTCCTCACCTTCGGATATTAATCCTGTCACAAAATGAACTTGAAACTATCAGTGAATTAGCATTCCAGAACTCCACACAACTTCAGATATTGGATATTTCTGGGAATAAAATTGAACGCCTTAGTGAGAGAACATTTGAAGGTTTGGTTCGTCTTGAAATGCTGAATCTTGAGAATAATTTAATCTCTGAGCTTCCTGATGCGATATTTGAGCGTTCTCGTGTTCAGATGCTGGAAAAAATCAACCTAGCTGGAAATCAGTTTGAGACTGCACCACTACAACCACTACAGCGCCAGTACTTTTTCCTGTCTATGGTTGATCTTTCTCGCAATAAAATACGTGAAATTCCACCAGAAGATTCCATCATGGTCAACATCAAGAAACTGGATCTCTCTTACAATCCTCTCTCTCAAGAAGCTGTTGCAAATGTTCTGGGAGAACCAAAGACTGTCCGGGACTTAAATTTGGCAGGTACTGGAATTATATCTGTCACTCAGATGGAGACACCTTTCTTAAGGCGACTCAACCTGTCACATAATGTCATCAGTAGTCTACCAGACACTGTATTTGAACGCCCAACATTACTAGAAGAGTTGGATATCTCACATAACAGCTTGAGTGAACTGCCTCATGTGTGGCAAAGGCTTAAGAACCTACAGGTTTTAGATGTGTCTGAGAACCCAGTGATAAATATCCTTCAGGGTGACCTGGATGGTTTAGAAAGTTTGCGTTCTTTGCGGATACATGACCTTACGATGTGTATACGTCTTGAGAAGAATGCTTTCACTTCCCTCAGTAATCTAGCAGAGTTGAAAGCTTATGGTTACCCTCGACTGGGATACCTTGATGTGTCTGGCATTCTTAAAAATCTGCCAGCATTACAGAAATTGGACATAGAGCTTAAAGATGCAGCTGTGAGTGGAGAACAACTTTTACCAGCATTACAACCCCGTCTGCAGGAACTTGGACTGCGTGGGCAGAGGGTTAGAAGCCTGTCATCAGGTGTACTGGCTGGCTTACGTGGACCGTCTGTTCATGTGGGTCTACGAAACACTTCAATTTCCACCCTGCCTCCAGCTCTATTCTTTGCTCTGCCACGCTCCATTCGCCTGGAACTTGATGTGTCTGGCAGCCAACTGACGACACTAAGCCCAACTCTACTGGCTGCCCTGGATGAGCGGAAAGGTGACCTCACACTTACAGGTCTGTCCGACAACCCTATAAATTGTGACTGTGGTGCCAGGGCTCTGAGACGGTGGCTTCCAGGAGCAGGAATGTCTGGGATTCGCTGTGTTTCTCCAGAGAAACTTAAAGGCCAACTCCTTGTAGAAGTTGCAGATGATGAGCTGGTCTGTGACCTCAACCGTACACCAAAGACAACACCTAGCACTATAGCTACTTCGTCATCAAGAGCAACAACAGAACCTGACATAATCTGGTCTGTAGCTCCAAGCAGAGAAAAGCCTACATCCAGTAGCAAACCTGGCACAGGAACTGCCAACAAAGCGGTTCCTGCTGCAGGCTCATCAAGCATGAATAATGATGACACCCTCATCATTAGTATTGTTGGCGGTGTGGTTGCCTTTATAGCAGTTCTCATCATAGTAATCTGCATTATTAGGGTTCGAATCACCAATACTCAGTACAGGGGTGGTCCACTTGCAACACCAGGTGCCCTGTCAGCTGGGACCCATGCCCCCTCAATGGTTACTGCAGGTTCAGGCTGTACCTGTGTCAAACCACCAGTGGGGCCACCTATGTATATGGCACCCTATGGACCTGGATATGCTGCAACTCTACCTCCAAAGCTTATGCCACCTACATCAGTGTCCCCACGACCTCCATATTCAACAATGGGAAGGCAACCTTTTTATCAGAGTCCTTCGTACTACATCACATACCCTACTGAAGAGAAGGAACATCGGTAGCCTCTGGAATTTCTGTGCACTCTTCAGATTCTTACCGGCAGCCATGTCTTCTTAAACAGGTTTCAAACACTGGGTTTTCTGAATTCTGTCTGTGAATTGTTCACTTTCCTACATTTTGCAAGGATGTAGTAGCAAGTCCTCTATAAAGTATGTATTTTTCTTATGCGCAAACAGTGTCAAGTTAGTGTCATAAAAGGCTAGTCTTCTTATTTTCTGAGTGACTGGGGCCTCTGAAACATTCTTGTAGTTAGTTCACCTCAGTTTCTCAAGTAGCAAGGAAGTTTGATGTGATTTTGACCATGCATCGTCGTTAATATGTGGAAATAAAATGCCAACTAGATGCAACAGAGGTTTTTATTGCAGATCTTATTGCTTGCTC
>JGI20166J26741_11719806_pt1 | contig 10716 bp, 8 predicted proteins | sample TergutCu122P5_FD_26741 | JGI IMG/M metagenome (IMG submission 26741) | reverse complement strand
GGGAAATTGTCGCCACGACCGTTGGTGATTTGCGCGCCTTCGCCGGAAATTTCACCGCCATGCGGCAAAACGCCCACCGGGCCATCATCGGCAACCGTGATAAAATCGAAGGCGACCGGCATTTATTCGACCGGGTGGTGGAGTTGTGAAAGGCAAAATCGCCCGTATCCACGCTTGCGCGGCGGCGTGTCGATGAACAAATTGTTTTCGTGGAATCTCGCGTGACAAATGAAGGAGGCTCTCATGAATACCATCCAGAGGCTTGTGACCATTCCAGAGGATCGGCGTTTGCGGCTCGACCTGTTGCTGCCCGATACTATCCCGCCTGGTGCCAGCGAAATGCTACTGGTATTTTCGCCGGCGCACAAAAAAAACGCCAGGAAATCTTTGCGCCGTTTTGCCGGCAGTCTGGTAGACAGCGCTACCTTCGCCGGTGATCCGGTTGCATTGCAAAGGGCGATGCGTGATGAATGGTAAACTTCTGCTCGATACCAATGTGATTCTGGGTTTCCTCAAAGGTGATGCGGATATCGTCAATTGCCTTGAAAACGCCGCAACCGCCGAGTTATGCGCCAGCGTCATTACTCGGATGGAATTGCTATCTTTTCACAATATCACCTCCGAGGAAGAGACGCTCATCGTCGATTTCCTGAATTTGCTCTCGATTATTTCTTTAAACCACGATATCGAGTGCAAAGCTATCCGGCTACGCCGGGTAACCCGCCGCAAATTGCCGGACGCCATCATCGCCGCATCCGCCATAGAATCGCAAGCAACGTTGATAACATGCGATCATGAGCTTTTGACCACAGATTTTCCTGGCCTTCAAACACTGAATCCCAGAGCGACTGAAAACCGGATTTCATAAAAAAATATGTCAAACTGCATTGAAGAAGTGCAATTCGAAAATGCTCTGAAGATGATGAGTGTAAAGGCTTTTGATGCACTACTTACGTGTGGTGTTCGTGATCTTGATGGGTTATTACGTTTGACCACGGAAGAAATGAATAACGCTGCCGTTTCCGAGGAAATTTGCAAAGAAATCAAGAAAATTCAGGGCATAATAGATAATAATAAAGAATCGGAAATCACAGACCGATTAGACATTACTAAAATGGGGGTGGTTACAGAGCCATCCTCGCCGACATACTGTGAGGGGAATAACACTACTCCCATCCCGTCAGAATTTATTGAATGTCTTTCCACAAGAGCCAGAAATTTGCTTTCGCGCGAGCAGATAGACACTGTAGACCGTCTGCTTGAACTCAGCGAAGAGGATATATTAAGATTTGTGGGTATTGGTCATAAAACAGTTCACGACATCAAACAGTTACAAGTCAAAATTAAATTTCAACAAAATTGCCCACAGAATATTACGACATCTAGCACTTTTTCAAATGCCGGAAATAGTTCTTCATCATCTCGATTCATGTCTCGTTTTATCTCACATCCTGAGGAGCATTGCCCTTCTGACCCAGCCGACTGGAGTATATTATCCCGCAATCTACAAGATCTCTTTTTGTGGAAATTTCCTGAATCATATGATGATGCAAGGGCGGTAACGACCATAAAAGAGTTAAGATTTTCTGATAATGAGTTGTTTAAATTGATGGAATATGGTTTTTCGACCGAGGACGCGGTCGATTTATTATTTAATTTGTCTCTAGGTTATCTGATAAATATTGGTTTATGTCGTGATTCTATAGATAAAATACTGTATGTATTCGAGGATGTTTCTGGCATAAATGATTTAGCAAAATCATTTATAACGAGTGATAAGGTATCTGACACGATTATTTTATATGATATAGACACTACGCTAGTTGAAAACTTGAAAGTTGATTATATTTTTGATTATCAGGTATATGAACTATTGAGTAGTAACGATGTTAAGTGGTCAGACATAGGGCGAATAACCGAGAAGCAGATAATCGGGAAATTTGGATTTAACTATCAGAGTATTAAAGCAATTAGCAGTGTATGGGAGTCGAAACTATCTGTTTGTAAATTGCTTGATTATTTATCAAGCGCTCTCCCAAACGATGCACATACAAGCTTCCAAAATTTGACTGAAATATTTGTACGTAATATTATAAAAAAACCTTATCATTTTAACGTTATTATGGGACGATTAGGTTTTTGGGATGGTCGCCGATGGACTCTTGAAGAATTAGGGCAGAGTTTGCAGTTGTCGCGTGAACGTGTGCGTCAGATAGAAAAGCAGTATATTCAAAAAATTAAACAACCTAAAACAATTGGGATGTTAAATAGACTCTGGCTCTTTGTCGATGACGCACTTGCTTCTATAGGTGGCGTAAGCTGTACATCTGAAATGGTCACATATTTGAAAACAGCCTTCAACTGGCCTGTGCGACCTTCCGATGAATCTCTTGCATCTTTGATAAGTATATCACCTAAATACGAGGTGGCATGGGCTTCCCCGTCTCGAATAATCTTACCCGGGCATGGATGCGTATCTTGCTCTGAAATTGGTTCGATGCTTACCAAGTTTGTTGCAGACCAGGAAAATGGAGCGCTCGATTTTGATACAGCTAAAGAAAAAATGTTTGAATTCTGCAAAGGTATAAAGTGCGCTAATATTAAAAATATTGCACGATTCTCTGACGGATATCTTCATTATCTTGATGATGCTATTGAAGAAATATTAGCAGATAAAGATACGCTATACACGCAGTACGCTTGGGCTCAGAAATACGGCAAGCGCCGATTAATTTTATTCGAAACAATTTTGAAAAATGCCGGTCGGCCAATGCATTTTACCGAAGTCCATGCGGCGGCGAACAAAGACCGACCGCCACATTCGCAATTTTCAGAACGGTCTGTATATGGGAATATTGAGAGGTCAACCGAGCTACTATTGTGGGGAGCAGGGACTTTTATCCATAGGGAACTCGTTACAATTCCAATCGAAACTATCTCGAAAATTGAAAAAGATATAGTCTTCAGGCTCAATAACGACACGATTCCGTACCTTTCAGTTACTGGGATTTATGAACAATATAAAGAATTGCTCCAGCAAGAAGGCATCCCCAGTGCTCAAGCACTTTACACATGCTTAAGAATTTCCCCAAACGATACCTTGTTATGCAACGACTACCCCTATATTTTATTAAAGTCTGGTGATAGAGTACGACCTCCTATACAGCTTGTTTTAGAATCATTTATTCTGGAACAGGAAGGGATTGTTACTCTTGAACAGATAAAAAATTATGCACTTGAAAAGCTCTGTGTCAGCGAAGATGTTTTCATGGCCAGTCATTTACCTAAAATTCCTAATTTATTAAGAATCAATCAAGGAGAGTATATTCATCTTAATAGCCTTAGTATAGATGCGGATAAACTCATTCCAATAATTGAACATCTTTATGAGCTTCTCACTAGATCAAATCATATATCTGTGCTTAAACTTTATAATGATAAGAAAATTTCGTGCAAACTATTGGGGATTACAACACCGATATTGCTTTACTCATTGATTGAATATTTCTTTTCGGATCAATTCGATTTCTCACGCTATCCGCAGATCAGCCTCGAAAAGCGGAGTGAATACGGTAGGAGAACAATGGGCGTTGCGTCAGAGGTAATCCAATACGTTTTGGACAAAAATGCTCCTTGTGGATTTGGCGAGCTATACCAACACTTTGTTGATGTGCTTGGATATACACAAAAAAATGTCTACAATATTCATTTTAGCAACCAGATCGTTCGATATAGTGCGAGCGTAGTAGTTCATGTTGAATCATTACATTGGAGCGGTGAGAAGCAAGAAGCTCTCGAAAGCATAGCGTCCGGCCATATAGAAAACCTGACACGTAGTGGCAAATTTTGTGGTCTTATATCTGAACTTTTTGAATACAGTTATGACCGACTTCCATGCTTACCAGAACATATTTGCTGGACAGCAACGCTCATGGGGGAATTACTTTCACGAGGCGGGAAATATCGCATTCTGGGTATAGCACGGAATGCGTATGTATCCATTCCGAATGGTAGTGATATTGAAACATTTGATGACCTCGTTGGCCATATCATCAATGCGAATTATGATGGTGCCGCGGATCTTGACTTGTTCGTTTCAGATATGCGTAGTGCGGGCATTATCAAAAAGAGTTTAACCTCAGTAATGTTAAAAGAAGACGGTCCCGTTATTATTGACGGCAACGTTATAAAGTTAGCGAGATTACGTTAGTGCTAAAAGACCTCGACTTACAACCGGTATACGACAGCGAGCGCTATGACTTAATAGCCGACTTGCAGGTCCCCTTGCTACAGCAAGCGAAGGATTATTTGCGTGGCGTGGGGTTCTTCACCTCGGGGTGGTTAAGGCTTGCAGCACAGGGTATGGCAGATTTCGTCTCAGGTGGTGGTGGTGCTCGGATAGTTCTTTCGCCAATCATCGATGAAGCAGATTGGGAGGCACTACAATTTGGTGAGAAGGCCCGGCATGACAGCGTGCTCAAAGAAGTTCTCGCGCGCAACATCGAAAATTTGGCAACAACATTAGAAACCGACACACGCAATGCATTGGCTTGGATGGTTGCTGATGGGCTTCTTGAATTTCGTTTTGCCGTACCCCGCGACCGTGCATCATTTGGGGATTATCATGATAAGGTTGGAGTTTTCACCGATGAAGGTGGTAACCAGGTTGCTGTGCATGGTTCGCTGAATGATTCTATTAAAGCTTCACTGAATGGTGAAGCCTTTTCGGTATTCAAGTCTTGGGAGCCTGGACAGCTCCCCTACGTCGAGATACACAGGTCGCGCCTTGAGGCACTCTGGAATAACCAAAATAAACAGTTCAGTGTCTATCGTATTCCTGAAGCTGTACGAGAGCAGTTTATTAAGTTGCGAACTGCCCCAGAACGTCCTTATAGTCGCACGGCATATCAAATGGATAGCGCCACATCGCCGCATTGCCCTGTTAAGCTTCATGACTATCAGGGACGGGCGATAGATTCTTGGCTTGATGCTGGGTGCCGAGGTGTGTTTGAAATGGCTACCGGCACGGGGAAAACGATTACCTCTTTGGCTGCCGCAACATCCGTCTACCGTGATCATGGCCGTTTGGCATTAATCATTCTTGTCCCCTATCTGCATCTGCTTGAACAGTGGGAGAGAAACTGTCGTCAATTTGGATTTGTTCCCATACTTTGCAGTAGCGAACATGGCCGATGGCAGATTGCAGTTAAATCGGCAATTCAAGATTTCAATATTGGCTCAAAAAGCCATATTTGCATTTTGGCAGTACATAAAACTGCCGCAATGGAAAAGTTTGCAACTGTTACACGCCGTCTTTCGACTGATAATACTCTCCTGATAGGTGATGAAGCCCATGGACTCGGCGCTCCGCATTTACGAAAAGCATTACTTGGCAATGCTGGTATGCGCCTTGGTTTATCAGCCACTCCACGGCGCTGGTTTGATGATGAGGGGACTGAAATCATATTCAACTATTTCGGTGCAACATGCTTTGAATACACCTTAGATCAAGCAATTGGCAAGTTTCTGACGCCATACGAATATTATCCTCAATTGGTACATCTAACGGATAATGAGCTAGAACTGTATGAGGAAATTACCCAACGGATAGTTGCTATCAATGCCGTTGTTAAACGGGACATTGAAAAGCGTGAACGGATGAAAAGATTGCTTTTGGAACGAGCCAGGATCATTTCATCTGCCAGTCAAAAGCTTCCGGTACTCCTTCGGTTGCTTCGAATAATGATCAAGGATCCTCAACCACGTGGCGAGGAAGTGAACGGAATCCTCATATACTGCGCGGCTGGTGAACACAAAGAGGTACTCCAACAGGTCGCCTCTTTGGGATTACGCTGCCATGAGTTTGTTCATAATGTAAGCCTTATGGACAGGGAAAAATTGTTAGAGCAGTTCGATGCTGGTGATATTCAGGTACTTGTCGCAATCAAGTGCCTTGACGAGGGTGTTGATGTCCCTTCAACAAAAACGGCCTTCATTTTGGCCAGCAGCACAAATCCGCGCGAGTTTGTGCAGCGGCGGGGAAGAATTCTCAGGCAGGCCCAAGGGAAAGACCGAGCTGTTATTTATGATTTTATTGTTGCCCCCTCCTCGGAACGTTTAGCACTGCGATCTTCTACAGATGCTGCAATACTGAGACGAGAGATGCCCCGCTTTGTTGAGTTTGCCTCATCAGCAACGAATCAATTTAATGCGCGATCTGTTGTTAGTGATATATTGGACAAGTTCGAAATGTTAAATTTACTTGATGAGAAACCTTGGGACGTATACCACTCTTTGCATCAATGGGACTGGAGTGAAGATGACTAGCGAAAAATCGTTGTTACCTGACGTGAATGCATTAATTGAGGATAAGTTAACCAATTATCCTGAAAACATTCGCGAATTGGCTTTAAAAGCAATTCAACTTGCAGAATCTCAGCAGCCTGAAGCTGCCATTGCTGAGCAACTTCAGACTGTAGTACGAAGGCTAGCCAAGCCATCGGAGGGTGGCACGCTATGATACTTCTTAAGTTAACCGTCGAAAATTTCAGGCAGTTTCGCGGTAAGCAAGAAATTCAATTTGTTACTCCTTCTAAAGAAGATGCCAATGTCACTGTCGTTTTCGGTGAAAATGGTCGCGGAAAAACAGGGATATTTAGAGCAATCGTGTTTTGCCTGTTCGGGGAACGCCGTTTGAGCCAGGACGGAGATGTGCCTCTTCATGAACTACAGTTGGTAAATGTCTCGGCATTGGAAGCTAATCAAGAAAAACCCGTTAAAACCGTCGTAGATTTGGAGTTTAGTCACAGAGATAGCCTTTATCGTCTTCGCAGAGCAATTCTAGGGATGCGGGATGACGGTCGGATAATTGAAGAGGAAGATGAAATCCGGTTATTCGTTACTTCTGCTGGTGGCAACACACAACAGGTTCCAACAACTGAAATTAATGCGGTTATTGGTAGTATTCTTGACCGGAGAGTCAAAGATTACTTCTTGTTCGATGGCGAAAAAATTGAGCGACTAACTCGCGCCAGCATTGAGCAGCGCAGAGAGATCAGTGCCGGTATTCGGAATTTGCTGAATATAGATGCACTTGAAACAGCGATTAAGGCTGTTGGTCGTGTTACTAAGGGTTTGGAACGTGAGCTGTCCCAAGCGTCCCGCGCAGAACTACCACGGCTCTTAAAGCAACTCGGAGATAATGAAGAGGAGCAGGAGCGGGCGCGTAAACGTCTTGACGAACTCGCCGATGAAATTCGTTTGGCGAGGCAAGAAATTGACAAAACAGACAAGGAGCTTGAAAAATTCAACGAAATACGCCACTTACTTGAACGGCGCAAGTCGCTAGAACAAGAACTCAGCAATCTCGAGCGTCAAGCAACCGAAGCTTTGTTTGAGATGAAAAGTCTGGTTTGTAGAGCATCGGCATTAATCGTTGCCCCGACAGTAATCAACGTATATGAGAATATTGATCACAAAAAACAAAAGGGTGAAATTCCATCCGAAATTCGTCGTGACCTGATCGAAAGAATTCTTGAAGAAAAACGTTGCATCTGTGGCAGTTCAGTATATGAGGGCTCAGATGCTTACACACACATCATTGCATGGCTCAAACGTACCAGTGACGTTTCAACCCAAGACGCAGCATTAAATTTGTGGAGATATTTAGGTGAAGTACGTAATCACTTTAGTGATGATGCGGATCTTGTAGAAAAGAAACTTCAGCAATACGGCAACATACGTAGTGCCATTGCCAATGTCAACCGCAGTTTGGAGAATATAAGCAATCAGATTGGAACCTCTGAACGTCACGATGCGACGAAGCTTGATGACCATCGTAAAAAACTCCAAGACAACATAATTTCTCTTGAAGCTGATGCCCGTGTGACTCAATCCCAACTCGATCAACGACAACAGGAAAATGCTCGTCTTCGCGCTCTCCTCAAAGAGGAAAAGCTCAAAGTTGGACGGAATGATGAATTATCAAGACGTTCAATTTTGGCAAGGGATACTCAAGATGCTCTGAATGACATTTACAGCCAATTTACCCGAGAAATTAAGGGCATGATTAGCGAGTCGGCTACGTTGCTTTTCCGGGAACTGTTGGACCATGAGGGGCGTGAAAACCTTAGAAGCATCATTGTAAACGAAGACTACTCGCTGCAAGTTCTTGATCGATACAAGAAGCCATTCCTTGCCAACATTTCTGCTGGCCAACGTCAGATCATGTCTATTTCGTTCATTGCTGCTCTAGCACGCATTGCTGCAAAGGGCAGTAAAATTGAAATTCCGCTATTTATGGATACCCCTTTTGGACGCTTATCCTACGAACACCGTCAAAACCTTATCAATCAGGTGCCTTCATTTGCTTCTCAGTGGATTCTCCTTGCAACGGATACTGAATTCAGTCGACAAGAGGCTCAATTGCTAAAAGATAGCGGAAAATGGGGAAAATTTTTTATTTTGCGATCTACAAAGGACGGAAATACTGAGATAGTTGAACAGGACATCAGCTCCGCTCTTGCGATTTTGCGTAATGAGGAGGCTTGTCAATGAAAATGGATGGGAATATTCGAGTCGCAACGGAAGCAAAGTACAAAGAATTATACAATAATATGAAGGATAACGGGGCAGTCGATGATTTTCACGAGTTGTTTTTTCTTTGTACATGTCTTGGATACCGCAAAGGCATCCAAACCCCCATTAAGAAACGCGATGATCGATTCTGGTCACGCACAATCACCCCGACCGAATGGTCTTGTTTTTATGGGATGATCTTGGAGAAGAATTCTTACGATTACGCAAAAATATCCGAAGATAAGGACGTGCTCGTGTCAATAGAAAGCTATGCAAATGCGGGCATGGATATTCTGATAGACGAATTCCTTTGCGACTATTTGCTTCCGATTTCTAAGAGTAGTGATCCACAGCTTGACCCAACGTGCTGCAAAGAGCTCCCAAAGCAGTTTGTCCATTTCATTTTCGAACAATCTGAATCAGAGAACTGGAATAGTTGATGCGGAATATTTTACTGGTTGAGCCTCCCTATAAAACTAAATATCCACCTTTGGGGTTGATGAAGATAGCCGCTTATCACAAACGGCTGAACGACAGAGTTGTATTCGTCAAAGGTTGTATACCGGAAATAAAGGCTGAGCGTTGGGATCGGGTATACGTAAGCTCCCTCTTCACCTATTACTGGAAACAGACTGTCAAGGCTATTGAATATTATCAAGACAGCGTACCACGTGAAACAGACGTGATTGCGGGCGGGGTTTTAGCAACCTTGTTAAAGGATGACTTAGAAGCTGCAACAGGAGCTACAATAATTCCAGGTCTGCTTGACAACCCCGGCATTCTCGACCCAGGTGACAAGACAAAAATCGACACCCTCACCCCTGACTATAGCATCCTAAATAATGTTAATTTTACCTATGAACTCCAGAATAGTTACATAGGTTATGCGACAAGGGGATGCCCGAATGGATGTGACTTCTGTGCTGTACACCAAATTGAGCCAGAATTTAATGGCTACTTACCTCTCAGTCGACAGATACGGCTGATAGAAGAGCTTTATGGTGAAAAGCGCAATCTTATTCTGCTTGACAATAACGTCCTGGCCTCGGCTCGATTTAAAGACATTATCAAAGATATTAAGATATTAGGATTTGGAAAGGGAGCAACTTATTCTTATAGAAATAAAACAGGGCGGATCAGTACGGTAAATCGTTATGTCGATTTTAACCAAGGACTTGATGCCCGGCTGCTAACCGAAGAGAAAATAGCATTGTTGAGCGAGATAGCCATTCGGCCAGTGCGAATTGCGTTTGACGATATTTGTTTCAGAAACCTTTATGAGAGCAAGATTAGATTGGCCGCAAAATATGGCCTAACACATTTATCGAATTATATTCTCTATAACTTCAAAGATTATCCCACTGATTTTTACGACCGTTTGAGGATAAATCTTGATTTAAATGAAGAACTTGGACTGCAAATATTTTCATTCCCAATGCGTTATGTTGACTTAAAGAGCAAAAACAGGCTTACATCAACCCCAGGCAATGTCGGAAAGAATTGGAACATTAAATTCTTACGAGCAATTCAGTGTGTTTTGATCCGTACACGAGGTCTTGTTGGGACCAAGCGCGACTACTTCCTAAAGGCTTTTGGAAATAGCCATGATGAATTTTTCAAGATTCTTCTTATGCCAGAATCTTATATCATTCACCGGTTCGACCACGAAAGGGATGGTTCCACAGATTTGTGGTGGTCTCAAGTCTGCTCCCTGGCTGACTGGGAGCGGGAGATATTTAATAAAATTGTCTACAATCAACTATATCGTACTGTAAATCAGATGGAATTACCACGAGCAGTAAGAAAAGCATTGAGCCATTACACTTTGCCAAAAACATAAGCGAAACCGCTATTATCGCTGTGCTGATGAAACTCTGCAGAACGCTGTCAGATGCGGGATGAGTTGTAATAAAAAGCAAGAGAAAACCATGCCAGTCATCAATCTGCGGCGTATGAAAAAAGGGCAAAGCGGCATCATCACCGCCATCGCTGTCGGTGACGAACTGGGCCGGAGAATTCGGGAAATGGGCCTGGTGCCGGGAACGGAGATCACCGTTCAGCAGCGATAGGATGCATTGAGCGAAGCGAAATGTATCGCCTATTGCCCGGTTAGACTGATTTGCATCTGTCAAGTCTGGC
>JGI20166J26741_11719695_pt1 | contig 10716 bp, 7 predicted proteins | sample TergutCu122P5_FD_26741 | JGI IMG/M metagenome (IMG submission 26741) | reverse complement strand
CAACATTGGATTTAGAGTATACAGGTAACAATTTACAAATGAATAATTTGCAATTCTGGATCCATCAGTGATGTTCCAAGTTCATTTACAGTAGAATCAAGTCTGTTGCTCACAAAATTAACTGTAGAGGGTTAGAAAAGCATAAATTATTTTTTTCATATATGTATCTTAAAGAGTTTTGAAATGTGGCGCTGGAGAAGGATGGAGATCAGTTGGCCCTGTTGTGTGAAAAATGAAGCAGTATTAAAATGAAATCAAGGAGGAAAGGAACATTCTATTGACAATAAAACAAAGGAAGGCTGACTGGATTGGCCACATCTTGCATAGGAACTGCCTACTAAAACATGAGATAAAAGAGACAAGAATATGAGGTAGAAGGTGTAAGCAGCTACTGGATACCCTTAAGGAAATGAGAAGATACCGAACTTGAAAGAGGAAGCACTAAATTGCACTTGCTGAAGAACTTGTTCTGAAAAAGACTATGGACCTGGCATTAAGACAGACTACATGACAACATTAAAAAAAATTGCATTTACATCCTTTTCTTATAATTTCAAATTTTAAAATAAATAGCTGTTTTTGAATATTTGAAATTCATGTAAGGTAGAAATTGTAGTAGGTTAATATAGGCCAATATGAAATTGATTTGGCAACTGTTAATGCCGAATCCTATTATCAGACTTCACTCAAAAATCTTTAATATTCTGGAGATGAAACACAAGAATACACAAGAATGCACCCATTATGCATTTATTTTCAGAGGTTCTTGCAAATAATGCATGAAAATCTGTAGTGTTGTAATATTCAAATTTCAAATTCTATTTTCTAGCATAGTACATACGTGACAATTCCTTAAGACTTTGCCATTTCATCAGTACAACTGTCATTTTGAAACAACACACTACTAGTGTCAAATTCCCACTTTAACAATGTCCAGATCAATTCTGATGCTCAGCTCATTCCCAGCAGCTAATGGGGGAGGCATATCTCTTTCAGGTAAAATGTTCACCAATGATCTCCACCTACTGCCATGGTAAAAAAATATAAGGAATTTTAACCTCAGTACTCCCTCCTTGTCTCCACAGCATGGTGCTTACACATGAGACAAACACAGCTTTCTTCTTTATCATAATTGTGAAGTATTCACAGTATTTAAAAGTGCTGTACACAACACAGTGTGCAAATACAACACAACTTTGAATAGAAGTGATAAAAATAATAATGAGAAACAAAAGTGAGATTTAATGAATGTCCATGCTATAAAATATGTTAGTAGTGGGGTAAGTGGCTCAGAAGAAGAACAATACTAACACAACAATTTAATCACTAACTTTTATCAATTTATTATTGATGAAGTTTTTATTTTTTATAATCTGTCAAACAGATTATAAAACAAATACAGTGATTGCAAAAGAACTAAATACGAGTATAACCCCAGTTTTGGACAAAATAAAGCACTACAGAAGAAACTGGATGCAACATACATAAAGACTGTCCCATAATAGATTTCTGGGAATACTAAAAAACTACAGACCAACGGGCAGAAGAAACCAGGGGAGACCATTAAAGAGACTTCTAGATATGTGAGACCAGAACAGGTCAACAAGCGGCCCAACTCCATGAAAGCCATATGATGATGATTATCATCATCATCATCATCATCATCAGTGAAGTCTTCTTTCGTCTTTTTGTATGTACCAATTTAGGGTACTTTGAAGCTTGTAAGACTTGAAATACTATACACTAGCTTTACAAGCATAAAATAACAAAGTTCTGAGACCTGTGGTTGTGTGAAACTAAGGTGTATATTCCACCTTTCCACTTACATTTTTTAAGCTGCTTTGACACCATTTTCCTCTGATTGCAGATCGTATGGATCATCCAGTAGTACATGTTTCATGGAATGATGCTGTTGCATATTGTAATTGGGCACATAAACGGTTACCTACTGAAGCTGAATGGGAGTATGCTTGCCGAGGTGGTCTCAAAGGCCGTCTGTTCCCTTGGGGAAACAAATTAAATCCAAAGGATAAACACTGGTGTGTTACCAAAATCTGAGAGTTTAATGTTGCATCTCCTTGTTGCACAAGCCTTCCATTGGCAGTTTGGTGCTAATCTGGATCCTGTTTCTGGGGAATAGTAAATCTGTATCCAATGGCTTTTGCATTCTCATATTCAGGAAAATATTTGCCATTACTCAAATGAAAGAGCCTGAAGATCAAAACATTGGACACAGTGCAATTTTGACAAGACTGTTGGTATGCTTACTGACAGATAAAAGGCACCACTTATATTACAGATTCATTGGTTGATAGAAAATGCTCTGTTTGATTGATGGAGTGACAGCCAGTCAAAAGTCAGCCAAATAGAACCTTAAAAGAACAAATTTCATCTGAGGGGTGTTGAATGAGTATGGGATTAGGAATGGAGGATAGCAACAATAGCAAAGAGACCATTAACAAACTGAGCAGGAAGATGGCATATTGTTTCCTTCTGCTTGAATGGCCCTACAAAAGGCTACATCTTTCATTCTGACTTGGCCCTGTCTAGGGTCATCCAAGAAGAAGAAACAAAAGAACTCAAACCTGTTACCAATATTTTCCCCCTTTCTTGATCAGTCTCACTTGTGCCTGGTTTGCCACCTTCCATGCAGGATCCCCTCCATTCCAGACATAATCATTCAGCTCTCCTTCCAAGATGAGACTGACCATTTACAGGTTTATTCTTCTGTCAAACTTCCCAATGGCAAATCCTGATCTGAAGTCAGGTGTAACAGGATGGTACAATGCAGCATTGTGTACCCATCTGCTAGACCTGACCTCTGGATCAGGATTTGCCACTGTCACTTCCTACTATCAGTGTGAGCAGAGCAGTTCCACCAACATGTAGACCTATAGTCTATGTAATGACAGTAGGCAATGGATAGTCACATTTCCCTGAAGATAATAAAGGATTTTTGAAACACAGAAATTCAGCCTGCTTCTACATGAAGCCATCACCCAGAAACAGTATCCATGAACTTAGAGGTGTTCTCTCCTTCCCACTGCGGCTTTATTGTATTGAGTTTTTAAGGTAGCCTATGTTTATATGTATAAAAAGGATTTGTTTAAGAATTAAACAGTTAATCAGGGCACAGATATAATGATAGTCATGAAGGTCATGAATGTCCTCTAACACATGTTCCTGAAGGTTGTATGACTTACTGCAGATTAATCTGTATATGAAAGCAAAGTACTGGTATATAATGCATAATCAGATATATACTTGTGAAGAACTAGCTCATGACTGTCAACATGTATATAAGCTTGACCTCTGTAAAGTCAGCAGTTCTGTCTTTAAAAGGAAACAGACAGAACTTTTCATAAAGGGGCACTGCTGTTCAGTTAAGAAGTACACAAATAATGCCTACTGATCTATGTATGTGCATTTAATTACATTCCTTTTTAGTAAGTAATTTTATCACTGTCCTGTTCTAGTTCTCCGACCATCCTTTTCATCCAGTGTTTGGCTTTTTTCAGTTCTTTTACTTCAAGTACCCTAGATATGGTACAGTACTTGTAACATACTCCACATTAGCTTTATTTGGATACGTGTGTTAAATAAATGATGGAAACAACAGTAGTCATAGTAGTAGTAGTAGTAATTGTTCAAATGAGTGGGAAGTGCTGAGGTATCATGCATTATATTTTAACTAGCACTGTAAGTAAGAGTGTCATGACGTATGAAACTTGAAGCATATGGATTGTTAGATGGAATATAATTTATAGTGTTAAGTACATCCAATTCTTTGCACAGAAAATCTGAAAAATGGTCATTGTTTGAAATTAATATGGCTCCCATATAGGTTATGGTGACAAGTACCTTAGGGGAATTCCTTGCAGTACATAAAGGAATGCGTAGGCCAGCATAAATGTTAACATGAATGGAAGAATAGAAGGTTTTTACAGTAGTCGGAGGGGGTAGTTTCACAATTTGTATTTTCTTGACTGTGCCATGCATATGCCTCAATACCCTGTTCAAAAAAACTACTGAGCAAAGAATGTTTTAATACTTTTTCAGGGCAAATATTTGGCAAGGGGAGTTTCCTAATACCAACACAGCAGAAGATGGTTACATAGGCACTTGCCCTGTCACAGAATTCCCTACGAATGCATTTCATCTTCACAACATTGTTGGCAATGTCTGGGAATGGACCGCAGACTGGTGGAATGTAAAACACACAAACACACCAACTGTTGATCCTGTAGGTTACATTATGTTATACACATGTCTATCTATCAGTGTTAAATCTACCTGTATTTCAACACCTTGTTGCACTGGTAACACCTAAGCTGTCAGCTGTGCATGTCATGCTTGTACTCAGAAACATGACATTGAAAATTCATAGTGCAGATAAAAATTGTTTCAGTTGAAAATGGCCTAGCTTTGGACACTGGGAATTTGTATTAATGTCTAGAGCAGGGTTATGCAAATGTCTTTGAAGTGTAGTAGTCACTAGAAACTACTATGTATATCACTTTGTTATGAATACACAGAAATAATCCATCAATAATTTTCTCATTGTCTTTTATGACCAGATTTAAATTTACAGACATCTGTATTTTGCAAACAAAAGGTTATTTTCAAATGAAAGTGTGATTGACTACTGTCTGACCAATCTGATAGCCTACCTTTAAGAAACAGACATACATTCACATAATTTTCCAAATTCAACTTTCATCTGTTACATCCTAATGCATATAGATGATATGAGTTTCATAAGCAACTGGATACAGTTTTCACTGGCTGTAAATAAAAGTTGAAATGTCTTCCAGACTAAGAGTACACATGAAGATTATTGATCTACTGGTAGGTGACACAGTCTGATTTGTTAGCAGCACCATTACTGTTGATAGAGATCTTCTAACAGGACAGTTAAAATTGTGTATTTTAATAACATAAAGTCTCTAATATCATTAATGTCAATAATAGGCAGATATCTCCTGGGTTTGACTGTAAACTGCTTCTGCCTTTTGGTTGCTCTGTCCCACCACAATTTTCATGATATATGGGTACTTCCAGTCATGTGTGAGTTTGAAAAATGTGATTTCATTTTAAAAAGCTCAGCTAATTTAGACTGACATCGTTAATATCATTTGTTTTAAATCAAACTACTTGCTGACTGACAGAGAGGTAGTATGAATGGGAGTAGAGGATTGTGTGGGTGGTGGAAGTGGCAATGAGGAGGAAAAGGGGAAAATATGTCATTTTTAACCAGTAAAACTGAAATTTTTGTATGAACATTTACTGTACTCTTAGCTTTCCCACACTTTAAGCAAAGACTCAGAATGACACTAGATATATATACCTGTATCATCACATTACATTACATTCTTTGTTTAGCAAGGACCAGCAACTGGGAAAGACCGTGTGAAGAAGGGTGGTTCATACTTGTGTCACAAGAGTTACTGCTACAGATACCGCTGTGTTGCCCGCAGTCAGAACACGCCTGATAGTTCTGCTGGAAACCTTGGCTTCCGTTGTGCCAGTACAAACATTCCTGAGTACCTGGCAGAGCATCCGTAAACCATCATTACATACTGGATGCAATTAGTCTATTGCTGAGCATACCTTACATTTTTAACAGTGCACTGTTCACTTTTGGTATGCTGCATTCTGAATTTTGGTTACAGGAATCAAATCAAAGTTCAAATGTCCACATAGTACATGAAACACTTGTTTTGTTATAGTTGGTACTTACCAGATGAAGTGAGTTTAGTCTCAAAGAGAAACAAGTTCATATTGTATTGTTCTTAATTCACTTTGTATATTCCTGTCTTTGTGATAATGGAGGTAAATAGGGTTGCTGATGTTATATGAAACTTTTATTGATAAACTCCTCTTTCAATTAACTTAATTTTTATGCACATATTAAACAGTCACTGCTATTCTAACAACAAATTATGTGAAAAACAGGAACTTTAAAATAATGTACATTTCAGACTGACTTTAATTCCTCAGTGATATATTGTACAGAAGAGCAGCTCTTAGAATTTGTTACCTGAATGATACAGCAAAGGCAATGGGGCAGCTTTAAAGAAAGTTAATAACCTGATCTCCTGTCTACAACTGATAGTTATTGAGCACAATTTTTATTTCATGTCCAACTGTGATCTGAAATAATGTCCATTTGGAATGTGGTAGCCCAAATAACATCCAATGTCAGTGTCAGTGTCACAATAATCTCTGGTCAGTAGTATCATTTGGTAGTAATTATCATAACATCAACTTACAGCCTGCGTGACAAAATAACAGACTGGGATGGTTGGCAAGAAATCTTTTTGAACAGCTAAGTATATAAAGTACATTCAACTTAAAATCTTAAAACCAAACATTACCACAAATTTGGTTCTGTCCTGTACAGTATACTGCATATTCTTACATTTGTCCTTGCTTGGTGCATTAACCTTTAGGAGGCGGATTTAGATACCAATTGTGTTTCCGGACATTCTGAGTTTTTCTGACTTAACATGGACATTTAAATTGCTACCAAGTAAACATAGAGACCAGCCTATAGCATGCTGGACCACTGACCAATAAAATTTAGAGACCAGCATATGGTCTCTTAGGACAATAAATGTTAAGCATATCAAAAATTCCAGTTTCATGTTGTATTCATATTTGCTGATACACCCTCATAATTAGTAGGAGAATAACATTACCACCATACAGACAGAAGTGTGTATTTCTGAGCCTTGTGTAATAACACAGTAAAACATAGGCTTATCCTTGAAAAGTCCATTTGAGCTAGGGTAATCATAACAGACTTCATAATTGATAAGATATGAGGTTTTTATGATAGTGAAACTTAAGATTGTGGTTATGACACCATGAACAGAATGAAAATGTAAAAATACATGTCATGAGATATAACTACTAGTGTCATACTGCATATATCACATAACAGTCTTAGAAATTTTAAGGCCGATTCACACATAGCATGCTGTGCCTATGCCGCGCCCCTGCCATGCTCGGACAGTGCCGTGTCCTTTGTGAAAGTCCACGTGGTAGCCAGAAATATCCGAAATGCTAGTCCAACAGTTTTATCAGATCATCTTTTTTGTAGTGTGCTGCTACCACTCTTTACAGTTGTAGGTATGGATCATTGTGAGGAGGATTCGTATGCTTCTGATAACAATCTTTGTGGATCTCCGTGTGGTAGCTGGAAGAAGCCAAACGTGTGGGCAGTTAGCCCACAGGCCGTCTGTCGACGGCCATGGCCTTGAGAAGGATGGCATGGTCAGAGCAGGGCGTGGGCGCGGCATGGCAAGTGTGAATAAGACACAGCTGCACTGTGTAAATCAAATGGGAAAGACACATTCTAAACCCTTAGCGGCACAGCATGGCAGAGGAACGGCATGGGCGTGGCATGCTATGTGTGAATCGGCCTTTAAAGTATCAGCCAGGTTTAAATTATTGTGTCCCTGTTGGCACTTTTACTGTGAACATTTGCTGCTATGTAGATGATCAACTTCCACATAGCTGCAACCACAGCATAATGTTTTCGGGACAGAAATTTCAATTTTAATTCAAGTACTATTTCAAAAATCAAAAAGATGTTGAACTTGATAATTGTGATTACAGAAAAGTAAACATTTAGATTACTTTTTGGACTTCTTGTGACACAGTTTTTGTGAAATGAAGTCCTAAGGCCATATGTTACCTGGAAGAGCATGGATGATGAAAATGGCCTGCACAAGACATTTCACTGGCACAGCAAATGCCACTAAAAAAGATAACACTACTCTAAACTTTTGCCTTATATCACCTGCTGATATTCAGCCTTTTGCAGCTAAGAATTTTAGTTATGGACATACTATTCTTTATTTGAATGTGACTTCTGACACACACAGTTGTATGAGTGTGCAACTCCAAAAAGTCAAATCTCAGCAGAAAGACTTTCATCACACTTCAAAGTTGAGAGTACTGATAAGCTGTTATTGTAACAGTGATTAGGTTTCGATGAGATTTATGGCAATTTGACAAATTATTCCTGGGTTACATACTTTCCCTATTAATGTTTTTCACTTCAGTTCTTTTCTTTAATTTCGGTGACTTTGTAGACATCTAATTTATTAAAACAAAAATATATTTTAGTTTGAACCTCTATCACACAAAAGGCAAAAGCCAGTTAACTGAAATTAATGGTTTCTTTCTTCTACATAAACTCTGGACTGCTGCTTCTTACATCAGATATCTTACGCAGAAAGATTAAGGAAATTAAAATTAACTTTTGCCTCACAAAAGTCAGAATAGGAAGACATCAAGCCACGAAATATTTCTTTAAATAACTTCTTCATTTCCCTTACAGCTTTAAAGATCAGCTATGAAGCAGTCAGTGGCATCTTACTTACAGATACTACACAATTCTGAAGTGACGTAACTTGAGATTTTCTTTGAGAAAGGAACAATTTCCTCTGCTGCTGCTAACTTAACCAGCATACTGCGCTGTGTGCTTTCAAGTCATTTGATAGTGGCTTTTGTTACTTTTTGCCAGATGAACGACCATACTGTTCTAGGTAACATATAACACACTTCTAAGCAGGATTTTTTTTTTTCTTCTTTGCAGTCATTGTAAATAAGATGTACAACAGACTGACATTTCCCTTGATTATAAGGGTTCATTGTACTTAGTGATTTTCCTGCAGTTTTATATATTTTTTTTTAAATTACCCTTCCTGGTAATAGCCAAAACATTTTCACACTTTATTTCTTACCAAGAATAAATATTTTGGTAATTACTGTTCACAGTATAAAAGACTATTAAACGTTTAGAACATCCTTTTCCAGATGTACATAATTTTGTACTTACATAAAATGTTGCAGTACTTAATCATGTCAGGAGCACAAACTTTGAAGTTCCTAATGTATAGTGAAGATCACAAGCAAAAGTCTTCCAATTGTGTAAGTGGTGTAGGTCATATACTATTGTATGAAGTGAAATAAATTTTATAGCTGTGATCACACGAGTTTTCATGACAAGACAGTGTCCTTACTAAACCCAGTACACTTGTTCCTTTGCATACAAATGACACGTTTGAAAAGCTTATTTGAAGTAGATGTTTCTGGCCCAGAGCATTCTTCCCTATAATATGACATAAACGTCCCCCAGATAATAAAAATTAAATGTGTGAGTCATTACAACATCAGATTTAGCTCACTTACTCCACACCAGTTTTCATCACAATCCCCATCCTCAGTGACACATCTTTCTTATCCTGCTACAGCTTTAAAAATTCATCATGGAATCAATAGCTTATCTTTCAAGGAAAGATAGTGTCCTCAAGACTTCCTGATGTACACTTCTACCGTGTAACATGCGTATTTTAAACTTATATCAACTTTAATTTACTTGCGTGTAAGAACCAAGAAAATAAAGGTCTCCTGGATGCCACTTCATGTTTTGGAACACAGCTGATGCAGTATTCAATGGAGTCCCACACCAAAATTTACAGTCTCTCTGTTGATGTTAATGTCATGTTTGGAAACAAAGCTAGTGCAGTATTAAATGCAGTCCCAAACCAAAATTTACATCCTTTCTGTTGATGTTACAAAAGAAGAGTGCCAGCGGATGTAATGGTAGTCGTGTGGCTAGAAGAAAAATTAAAATGACCACCACAATGCAGGCACTATCATAAAACAAGTGGAAGAAAAACTGTGTGAAATTTGAAAAGATATTTAGAAATAAAGACTGTCTTCTAGGATGACACCACCTAGTCTGTTAGGTATGTACCAACATTTATCACCTTGTGACCCTCGAGTCTCATAAGAGACTTCTAGTTTTTAAAACTAAAATGTATTAGCAGCATATCCAACTGACTTGGAAGGAATAAAAATAATTCAATGTATTTGAGTAAAATAGGGAAACTGAAACTAGTTTAACGGTGACAGGGGAGAAGTACTACATGTACCTAGTGTGCAAGATCGGAAAAGAATGTGATATCTGTATTTCACCATTAAATTTGGAAGGTGGCACAGTTGTCTTCCAAATCATTACAACATGAAGGCTTAAGAGGGCATGGATATGAAGCTCCTTACATCCTCATTTACACCACCTGTAAGATATGAATACCTGAGCAAACTTGCTCAGCCGAGGACATTTCATTACAAACGCTTGGAATAAAGCAAACCATCATGAAGGCACAGTCCCTTAAATGAAACAGAGTATGAGGGCAGAACTAATTCCATGCTACTACAGATTCTCCTCAATTACCCGAGTGTTACCCAGCTGATCTAGAAAAAACCTGCCTTCTGATTTTACTCAGAGCCCGTTCCATACAGTTTGTATCTCCATTACCTAATTCTCTAATATCCACTTTAATATTAGGCTACTTTTATATGTGACACAGAACACTGAACAATAATCGGTGTGATGTCAGTAGTTAAGGATCATAGCATGGCATTATATGTACCTTATGTAACATCACAAAGACCAGGTGTCGTCTGTACTCAAATTTTGAGAAAGAAAATACTCATCAAAATTCTTCCTACAAAAATTTCCTCATTTATGTGGGAGGTATCCTCCCAAATGGTGAGCTGCTCAGTGGAACTCAGGCATACACAAAGTCTATTGCTAAAATAAACTGTTGGGATCAGCAAAAATGTGAGGAACAGGAAATGGCAGAGGGTAATCACTCAAAATAAATCTGGGTACCCAGAAATTATGGGAATGTTCCT